>Ga0307379_10002986_pt1 | contig 24686 bp, 12 predicted proteins | sample UN2MG_FD_202237 | JGI IMG/M metagenome (GOLD analysis project Ga0307379, IMG submission 202237) | Soil microbial communities from Risofladan, Vaasa, Finland - UN-2 | ecosystem: Environmental > Terrestrial > Soil > Coastal area > Acid sulfate soil | place: Finland: Risofladan, Vaasa | collected...
GGCCACCTCGGGGGTGAAGCACCCGGCGACTGGATCGAGCATCCGATCGAGAATCGCGGCGCCTTGCAGGCTCATGCCGTTATTCTAAGGCGCCGCACGCTGCCGGGGAAGCACGCGTCCGATCGGCAATCGGCTTCGAGAAATCAGGCGGGCCGTCTGGTACTCCGAAGTGCGCGAAAATGGATAATACCCGAGCATGTGCAGGTATGGTCGAAACATCGCTTTCCTGCCCCCCGGAAGATCTGGTGCCGGCCGCACCCTTCAGTCCGAGCTTTCAGCGATTCTTGACACGTCCTGCAATACGTATGGGTAGGTAGGATCACACCCTGCGACAGGCGGCGCTTTTTTCCGTTCTCATGGTTATGTTCTCCAAGGATTGATAACCGAGTGGCGTCAGTTCAGCCCCCTGCATGACGAATCGCAGGCACACGGGCTTCCAGGTTGTCGAAGCGGTTTGCTTCGCCACCTCCATTGACGACACCGACGCCGGTGCCTGTTGGTGAGTGTTGCCGCTTGAGTCGCTTCACTTCCTTGCCGTCGATGAAGTAGACGAATTCGTCGCTCACCGCGGCGACTCGGAGTGTGAAACCGCGTTTGAGTGTGGGGATGACCCAGCTCACTTCCGTGGTCCGTTGGCCGCCCACGATCGCGTCGATCCTGGCGTGCACCGCGGGACCGTTGGCCTGCAGAAGGAATCGCTCCATGTTGCGGGAATCGGTGGCGCGGACCACCAAGCCGGCAGCGGCCTGGTTCTTCGTCTGTTCCAGGAAGATGTCGACGGATGCGTCCACGTCTGCTGCTCCGGTCTCCACGAGAAAATAGGTCGTCCCTTGCGTCTCCGTAGGGCGGAGTTGACCGGTTTCGACTTTCCAGGTGGCAGAATCTATTGGTTTCTGGCCCGTCGCCAGTTGAGTTGCCGCCTCATCTGGCCGGTTGAAGGGGTCGTGTACCAGCCAAGGCCGGTAATCCACCGACAGCGGCGTCTTCAGCAGCGAACCGAAACAGGCGTGGAAAGCGTGGCGTTTGAACTCCGAAAACGGCATTGCCTGGTCGGGTTCGAAGCGATGGCGGGCGTTTGACACGATCCACCGTCGCTCGATCCACGGCGCCAGGGTTCGAGCGAGTTGACTGTCGGTGGGAACGTCGGCAAACGGCTGGGGCGCTGTTGCCGGTGTTTCCAGACCGACGGCCACCGTCAACGCTCGAATCAGTTGCCCGCGAGACACGTGCAGACCGGTCGCTGCCTGAATCAACTCCAGGGCGGCCTGCAGTCGTTCCGTAGGAACCGGCTGCTCGGTGTAATCGCGAAACAGGAATTTGAAATAATCCGCCGCTTCGGCAACCGACAGTCCCGTTTCGCTCTGAAAGACGCCCTGGTCGTTTCGTTCCGGTACGCGGCGGGCGGCGAGCATCTGGTCCACCAGATGCCAGCTCGTACCCGACATCGCGTCGTCCAGATAGACCAGCGACTGGCCGTGCAGCGCCAAACCGGTGAGTTGCACTTTGCGAACGTCCACTTCGTGCACTGGCACGCCATCCGTCATCGCGTGATGAGCTGCGACCGCGCACGCGTGCCCTTGCAGAATTCGTCCCGTCTCCATTCTGGGAAACGCGGCGTAGGCCTGATGCGTGTAGGCGCCCGCCGACGAGACCAGCAAGCCGGTCGCTTCCCGGGGGCGAGGCACGAAAACATCGAACGGGATGCAGGGCGCTCCGAAATTGTGAAAGCCCGCCAGGCGAAGCAACTGTGCTCCTTCCGGCCCGCTGCCCGGTCGACGTTCAAGATGGACGCCGTGAATATCTACCAGCATCGCGTTGAAGTAAGCCGAACGGGGATGCCAGTAGCGTTTCTGGATGTAACGTCCTGAGCCGTCGTCTTCGATCAGTTTGCCGCCGAAGACGTGATCGTTCACCATGCGGCGGCCTTCCCGCATGTAGATCAGCCCCGGCAGCGGCGCATCGCCTTCGTTGGTGGCCGTCCCGAAATCGCTGAGCGAATACTTCGGCGGCAAGCCCTCGCGAAAATCCTGATCCGAGAGCCCGTAGCGGTACTGCTTCTTGACGTGCTCCAGGTGCCACAGGCCGCAAATCACGTGCGCAAGGTGCGCCCGCTCGTTCGCTTCGCGGTCGCGGATGTCCATCGATTCCAGCACGTGCCGCCCATCGGGCAAACGCCAGCCTTCGACCGTGGACAGGTACTGGTCGATGTTCCAGCGGCGCTGGGTGGGATCGAGCGGGACACCGTAGACCCCCGTGGTCCACCAGTCGAAATCAGCCGAGTCGTAGCCATCTGGCTCCTTCGCCAGGACCCAGGGACTCTTGGGCGTCCCTTCGCCGTAATCCTTCAGCGTCACCGAACCATTCCAGGCCATCGTCGCCGGTTTGTCGTCCGCCTGGTGAGTGCTCCCCTCCATCGCTGCACCCCCGGCGACGAGCACCGAACCGATCTTTCTCTCCGGCGTGAACATCCTTCCTGCATAAGACTCGTTGTCGCGAGTGGGATCCTGGCTCGGCCCGCGAGCCTCCCGTCGCAAGGTCATCGACACCCCGGCGAGGTGGCAGACGTCTCCCTCGATCTCCGCATCGATGGTGAATTGCGTGAGAATGCGGACGCGGCGACCAGGATCGCACCGATCGGCGAACGTGACGGCATCGACATGGTGCGTCTTCGGATTCTTCGCAACCTCGACCGGGTACAGGTTGGCAAGCACCGTGACGGAAGGCAGGCCGTCGATCTGTTGCCGCGTGTAGTTGAAGAAAACATGGAACGGTGCGAAGTATCCCTCGCCGTTGCGGCGACCGCCGATGTGGAAACCGGTTGTGTATCGAGCCACGACGTCGTACTCCAACGCGAGCCCACCCAGGTAGCGCATCGGCAGATCGCTGTCCGGATTGACGGCATTGGCGGAGAGTCCCCCCATATCCCGCGGCGCCCGCAGTACCCAGACCGTCGGAATCTCCAGCCGGCCCGCCGTGATGGCCGCAGCCGTTCCCGAACTCGATCCCCCGACAATCAGCAACCTGGTTCGATATTCGTCCCGCTTCGCTTCGTAGGGATTCGGCGGCGAATAATCCCCCCGCACCGTCGAGGAAACGGCCAGCAGCAGGGCGAGGAGGGTGAGGAGAGTGCGCCTGGTTGTTCTCGCCATTGGAGAATCCTCTTCTGGATCGACAGCGGTGCGGACTCTGGCATAGCCTGGGATCTTACGCCCGCTTATTGTAGCGACGACGAAATGCCGGGGCGAAATACGTTCGGCATACGGCGCGTCCGAACGACCTCGCACGGACCGTTGCTGGGACACGCACGAGCGACCACCGGATGCCCCCCAACGGGGGCGCCTCGGCTGCCGCAGCGTTCTCAAGCACTCTCGGTTCTTCGGTTCCATCTGGCGGCTATTCAGCGGTTTCGATCCCTCCGCCCGTGGCGGCACCCTCGCCCAAGTTCGTGCATTGCCGTACACTGGACATGACCATCGGGTTCCCCTGAGCATTTCATGCTCGTGATCCGAGGTGCCGGAACCGTGGATCCGGCCTCGCTCAGGTTGGAGCGAATAGAGGGACAGGACGAGTTAGTCGCCCGCCTCAAGCGTAATTATCCCGACGAAGGTCCGCCCAACGTAATCCGCAACTCGCGATTCCCGCTTGGCCTCCAAAGCGGCTGGATGCTCGGCGGCGATTTCTCCGAACGCGAAGCGGACGACGTAGTAATCGCGGCCGACGCCGCCACGATCGGTCCCTCGGGCGCCCCCACGCTAAGAATCGAGGGCACAAGCCTTTCCCTCGACAGCGAACCGTCCTCGCCCGTCTATCCAATTGTCAAACATCAAGCCAGCCTCTCCGTGCGCGGCTCCGGCGATTGGCATTTCCTCCTCCGCTCCGGCAAGAAGGACATCGATCACGAGTCCGTACGTCTCAAGGGAAAAGACAAGTGGCAAAGACTCTCGCTCTATTTCAGCCCCGAACCGACCGGTGGCCTTTACACCCTCCGCATCCAGGGCGGCGGTCGACTCTGGATCGACGCCCTCCAGGCCGGACCAAGAAGTAAGGCCGGCGACTACCGCTCCGGTGGCGAGTGCGAAGTGGCCCTGGCACTTCCCAAGTCCGACGCTGCAATCGCACGCGTGCAGTTCGATGACGAATCGGCCAGCCTGTTGTATTGCGCAACCGGCCGCTTGAACGACACCGTACTGGAAAGCAGGGTGGTCAATGCCTACGGCGATGAACAGCCGCTCTCCGATATCGAACCAGGTGGCGCAGACTTCCTCCGGCGCGGAGAAATCCAATACGACGCTTTCACCCGGCGATCCTACGGCACCTTTCGCGTCGAGGCCTGGATCGAACGCCACGGACAGAAGGTCTCGCCCGTCAACGAAATCGTCGTCCATCGACTCCGCCGCCCACGCTATTGGGGCAAGGACGCGCCCGATTCGCCCTTCGGGGCCCACTTGAACTCCCGGCGACTGCGCAACGTCACCATGAAGGCCGTCGGCGTCAACTGGGTTCGACTCCATGACTCGGGCATTACGTACATCGGTTGGCATTACCTTGAGCCCGAACAGGGCCTCTGGGATTTCCGCGACCCGGAGATACAGCGCTATCGCCGTGACAAGATCAAGGTGTTCGCCCAGATGGGTACCGTCCCGCCTTGGGCCCGCACGCAGAAGGGCAGCCACTCCGCCTATCACGACAGGTACAGCCAACCGGAAAACCTCGCCGATTGGCAAACCTACGTCCGCAAAGTCACCCAGCATTACAAGGGCGTCATCGATACCTACTTCGTCGGGAACGAACCATGGATGCGCTCGCGCTGGAACGTCTCCTACGACGAGAAAAAGGAAGGAACCGCGGGATACGTTGCCAGCCGACAGCCTCAAAAGGACTACGCGGCCCTGATGCGAGCCTCCCTCGAAGCCGCCAGATCAGTGGATGATACGATCCGAGTCTGCGGATTCAGCACCAGTAACTGGGAGGGTAACGACGACGGAATGATGCCCGGCACCGAATGGACTTCCGGCGTCCTTGAGCACGACGGCCTCAAATGGTGCGACCTGATCGACTACCACCACTACAGCCCGACCGTCAACGGCTTCCCGGACGACGATGTGGAAAAGGCCTGGCAACGTGCCATCGGACCGATCGCCGAGAGACATGGCAGCGTTCCCAAACCGGTCTGGATGAGCGAGGGCCAGGGCAGCATGGAAACGCATCATCGAGGGCTCTACAAACATACCCTCCCCGGCGAAGACGGTGAGGACGTCGTAGCCACGACCGATCGCCTCGTACGCCACGAACTGGCCCTCCTGGCGCTCGGTGTGGAAAAAATCTTCCTCTACGCACCGCACGGACAAGGCCTGGGCGATAAGTCCCGCTACGCCGTGCTGGTGGCCAGCGATGGCTCGCTACACCCTTCGGCCGCCGCACACTCGACCTTGGCCTGGCACTTGGAAGACACCACGTTCGTCCGGCGTACCGAGGCGGCCGAGGCAATATTCGCCTACTTCTTTCAGGGAACCGAGAGGTCGATCGCCGTGCTGAGCAGTTCTCCGAGTCATGACGAATACACCATTCCCCACGCCGAAAGCGTATCCGTCATGGACCTCTTCGCAAACCCCCTGCCGCCGGGCAGTATCTTCTCCGGAACGCTCGTCTACCTTTCAACGGAAGACGGAGTCCACGGAGGTGGCGCCGAATTGCCGGACACTCCAAATGCTTAGTTTTGCTGCTAAACTGAGCAGCGGAGGAGTGAGCTATGGCCAAAACTTCGAGTCGCAGGAAGCGTCGTGGTCGTCGTCTGTACAGTGACGAGCTGAAGGCGGAGGCCGTCCAGATGTTGCTGGACGGGCACCGCGCCGAATCGGTGGCCGAGAATCTCGGGCTCAGCAACGTCAGCCTTCTGTACCGCTGGAGGGCCAGACTGCTCAGGCAAAGCGGTCCGGCGGCGGCCACCCTGGAGAGCCGCGTGCGCCAATTGGAGGAGGACCTCCGGCGCGTCGAGCGGGAGGGACTGGAAAGCCTTCCCCTGTACCCGAAGAACCGCCCCTGCCGCCGGCCGACGGCCCGCCGCGTGATCGACCTGTTCGACGACGTCCACCGTCATACGCTCCGCAACGACTCCCAGGCGCCAACCGTCTTCATCACCGAGCTATCCGACCTCCAGCGCCGCATCATCGAGCTCCTCGGCGTCTCCACCACCGAATACCGCAACTGACTTGCGGCCGAGCGAGGAATTCGGCGAAAATGGAAAGCAGATCCTCGGAAAGGCGGGTGAATGCTATGAGAATGCGTTGTTTGTTCGCTGCTTTCGTGATTGTCTTTTCGGCTCGCTGCTTTGCGGCGATTGATACGATCGTTCCTCTGCCGAAGGAAATTCGGGCGGTGGGCGAGCCGGTGCCGTTGGACGGATTTCGCATCGTGGCGGCGGACGACGAACGGTCGCTGATCGGGGCGGCTGAGATGAATCAGCGGATCGTGTCGCTGGGCGGCGGGCCGTTGCCCGTGAGCCGATTGGATGGCCGGTTGCCGGACGGCCGGTTGATCGTCGTTGCACCTTGTACGGCGAAAGAACTCGCGGCCGTGACGCCGCCGCTCGGTGTGACTTCCGCCGAGCCTGGTCCTCAGGGCTTTGTGATCCAGCCAACCGGGAACGAAGACAATCTCAAGCTGCTGTTGGTCGGCAGCGATTCGCTGGGGACGCTGTATGCCGCCGTCACCTGCCGGCAACTGATCATCCAACAGGAGGGGCGACTGCTGCTCCAGCCGGCGGCGGTGCGGGACTGGCCGGACTTCAAGACCCGCTGCAATGGCGCTCCGTTCTCGGAGAATTTGCGAGGCGACTGGTACGGCATGCTGAGCGCCGAGGCCAACGGCGATCTGGTCAAGTCGCGGCGGTTGGCCGACAAGTGGGTGGCGGCTCAGAAGCGGCACTTCGACTGGCTGCTGCGGGCCAAGATCAATCTGGCTTGGAACCGCACGAGTATCGACCCCGGCGACGCACGGGAAAAGACGACGGTCGCCCGCGCGGCGTTAAAGCAAGTTCACGAGTACGGGTGGATGCGGGGCATCGAGGCGACCGACGCCGACACCACGTCCATCGGCCGCTTTCCGCAGGACCAGGAGAACACGGACTTCAACGGCTGCGTGTTGTCGAAGTCGCACGGCCGGTACTTCTGCTGGTCGCGGTTCGATTACCACCAACGGCGGGCCGAGCGGGCGGCCCGGTGGCTGGCCGATTGCGGCTATCGTGGCTACTACCTGCATGCCACCGACAGCGGCGGCTGGGCGAATCCCGCGCTTTGGGACGACCGTTGCGACGAGTGCCGCACAAATTATGGCGACGACCACGCCAAGGCCGACGCCACGGTGTTTGGCATCTACTACCGCGCGATCAAGCAGCGGATTCCTGATGCGAAGATCGTCGCGGTTGTTTATCCCTATACCGGTCGCTACCTCGATCCGGAATATGTCTATCGCGACGCGGCGTCGGCCATGGGCCAAGGCGACGCGGCCCGCGGAGTGGCCAAGCGGACGTGCGAGAAACTGACGGCGTTTCTCCAGCGGCTGGATTCGCTGCTGCCGCCCGACGTCGCCGTCTGCATTCGAGAAAGCGAACGACAACATCTCGACCTTGCCAGGCACGCCTGGGGCCGGCGTCCGTTCTACCTGTACTACGAGTATGCCTTCTGGAAAGGTTGGCGGCCGTACTACGTGACCACGCCGCTGATGACCCGGTCGCTGTACTACCCCGAGTACAACGATATCCTGTTCGGCAACGTCTCCGGATCCGGCTGGCGGGAGTTGACGCAGTTGATGGGCGTCGAGTGCGCCTGGCACGTGAACCGGCCGAACGCGACGGATTTCGACTCCGCCGTATGGCATGACTGCGGTACGGTCCGTGGCGACAAGCATCCCTGCTTGTCTTTCACGGAACGGCAAGCATTCGCCCAGCGGGCCTGCCGTTTCTGGTTCGGCGAGCAGGCCGGGCCGCTCGTCGCGCCGGTCTTCGCAGAGAACATCAGCCACCACTACATCTGTTTTCCCGACGAAGTCCTGGACCAGGTGAACCTGGATGATCCCGTGAGCACGATGCAGGAACAGGCCGACGCGGCCGGCCGCGCGGCCGCGTCGCTGGACCGGCTCTTCGCGCTTCAGCAACAGTCCCCGCTGTTGTCGGGCGACGAGTACGGCTACTTCCTGAATCTGTATCAGATGACGCACGCGGCGCGAATTCTGGCTGGACATCGGGCGGCGATGATGGCGGCGCGGCGAGCGATCCAGCAAGGCGACCGGTCGGAAGCCCTGCGGCAACTGGCGGCGGCTCGCACGTTGCTCGACGGGACAGCTTCCGCCTGGTCCGCCTTGAACAAACAGATTCCGCAGAACCAGCGATTGGCCTCGCCCACGCGAAAGACCTCGACCGCCGGCCTGCTCTCGACGCTGGAGCCGGCCGCACTGCGCCAGGAGATCGATGATCTGGCCGCTCGCACGGACGAGTTGATCGCAGCCCACACGATTCCCGGCTGGTTTGAACGCGATTGCCGCAAACGTGGGTTGATCGCCGTGCGGGCTGCGGAACCGATCATCGTCGACGGGCGGTTGAAGGAAGCCGTATGGAGCAACGCTCCGCGCATCGAGCATTTTGTCGACTGGCGCAAGTTGCGGCTGGAGAGCCTGGAAACCGTGGGCCGGCTGGCCTACGACGACGGCGCATTGTATGTCGCGATCGAGTGTTTCGATCCCCACCCATCCGAAATCGCGACGGCGATGCCGGCAGCGGATCAATACCGCCTGTGCGATAGCGTGGAAGTGCTGGTGGCGCCCGAAGCGGGTTCCCGTCACTTCGCTCACTGGATCATCGATTCGCACGGCGCCGTCTTTGACGCCCGGACGATGAAATCCGACGACGCCCCGATCCAGTATACCCCGAAGTGGAATGGCGCTGCGCAAGTGCAAGTCACGCGCGGCGCCGACCGTTGGACGGTCGAAATGGCGATTCCCCGGGCGGACGTCGGCGTGCGGCTGGAACCCGATGCAACCGCTCGTATTCTGCTGTGCCGAAATATCGTTCACACTCGGCCCGACGGCGAACACGAGCAGAACGCGTGCGTCTTCCTGGACGCCGACAAGTTCCAGACCGTGAAAAAATTCGCGACGCTGCGTTTCGGAAGCGCCCAAGCGCCGAGCCCCGAGGCTCAGGTGGACGTGACCTTGCGGCCGGTGACCTTTGGCCATGAAACGATCGGCGACGGGTCCGGCACCCGCTTTGGCGGCGACTTTGTTTTGGAGACTGACGGGAACCTGCACGACGTGCAGATCACCGCGGAGTACACCGACGGCGCGCGGCCGTTGGGCAAAGTGGAAATCGGCGTGGCGCCGTTGATCCAACTGCGTTGGTCGCCAAAGCAATCCTTGCGAATCGGCGTGCCGGTCGAGGTCCCGGGCGTCGTTTGTACCTTTGTTGTCGAAAGCCGCGAAGGCACCTGGCGAATCGAACGCCGCTTCGGCAACCCGCGACGGCCCGAAGTGCCCGCCGACCGCTTGTTCGCCCCCGGCGTCGCCAGCCAGGCGCTGGCGATGCCGGTTCACTTCAGCTCCCTGGACCCGTCGAAGTTGAACGTCGAGGAAGGCACGATCGAGTTTTGGATCCAGCCCGCTTGGGACGTGGTGCCGCGTTCCACCGGGCCGCGCGGCTCGCTGGAGCACACGCTGTTGAATGTCGGTCCCGTCCGTCCGGACCACTTGTACTTGTCCAACCACAGTTCGCTGACCATCTCGAACGTTTCTTCGGGCAACCTGTCTGCGGTTCTCGCAAACCCCAGCTACGAATCTCGCTCGGTGGACGCCGGTATCCGCGATTGGCGGGCCGCCCAGTGGCATCACGTCGCCCTGCAGTGGAAACTGGACGACGGCGGAAAGACGGCGATGGCGTTGTATCTCGACGGGCGGCTGGCGTCGGACCGCTGTTTGGGAAATACGAAGAATCCCAACGATCGCCCTTTGAAGATGAAACCGCTGCCCTTCCCCGTTCAGGTCGGATCGATGAACACGGGCTATCGCGCAGCGAATGCGTTGATCGACGAATTGCGGATCAGCTCGGTACGACGTTACGATGATTCCTTTGTCCCGGCAAAACGGCTCGACGCGGACAGCGCCACGCTGACCTTGTTCCATTTTGACGGCAATCTCGAGGCTGAAACACCGGCGGGCTGCCAAGCCACACCCGGACCCGTGCAATAGCGTTTCCGGCCGGGAACAGGACGGCTCACGTTCGCGCCGCCCTTCGCTGGCGACGCAGTCCTGTATTGAAAGGCAGGAAGACATGTCTGCAAACGATGGTCGGCGCGTGAGAGTTCACGCTGTTTTGCGGGCCTTTGGAGTGCTCGTCTCCGTCAGTTCAGCAACGCTGACTTGGGGCGTAACAGGAGCGGCCGAGGGTGGTTCCCCTCAGGCCCAGATCGTCTGGCCGATGCCGCAGTGGTCGCGGGTGAAACCGGCGGCGGTGGGGATGGACGAGGCGAAGCTGGTCCAGGCGCGCGATTACGCGGTGACCGGCGGCGGTTCCGGCTACATCACGCGGCACGGTCGGCTCGTCATGGCCTGGGGCGATCCTCGAGCGAGGTACGACTTGAAGTCCACCACCAAATCGTTCGGTTCGATCGCGACCGGACTGGCAATCAAAGACGGCAAGTTGCGGCTGGAGGATAAGGCGAAGCAGCTTCAACCGGCGCTGGGCGTCCCGCCGGAAGAAAATGCGCGGACCGGCTGGCTGGACGAGACTACTATCCTGCATCTGGCGTCGCAGACGGCCGGATTCGAGAAACCGGGCGGATACACCAAGCAGTTGTTCCGGCCGGGCACGCAGTGGGACTACAGCGATTCGGGACCGAATTGGCTGGCCGAATGCATCACACTGGCTTATCACCGCGATGTGGATGAGTGGATGTTCGAGCGGGTCTTCACGCCGCTGGGCATCCGGCGCAGCGACCTGACCTGGCGCAAGAACTCGTACCGGCCCGCCACGATCGATGGCGTCGCGCGGCGAGAGTTCGGTTCGGGCATCCACGCCAACGTCGATGCGATGGCCAGGGTCGGTTACCTGATGCTGCGTGATGGCCGATGGAACGGGCGAGAGATTCTGACCAAGGACTTTGCACGGTTGGCCCCGCGGACGCCGCCGGGCCACGAAAAGCTGCCCGTCCGCTTGCCCGAGACCTACGGCAACGCCTCGCCGCATTATGGCCTGCTGTGGTGGAACAACGCGGACGAGACGCTGGACGGCGTGCCGCTGGACGCCTATTGGTCGTGGGGACTGTACGACAGCTTGATCGTCGTGATTCCCTCGCTGGACATCGTCGTGGCCCGGGCCGGCCAGTCGTGGAAACGCGAACAGCGCGCGGACCATTACGACGTGCTGAAACCGTTTCTCGTGCCGATCGTGCAAGCCGTCCGACAGGATGGCACCCTTCCCGCTCCGCGTGAGGATCGCTCGTCACGGCGTAGAGCGACAGCTACGACCATGTGTTCCTGCCTCGGGGAGAGAGACGCGGATTATCCTCCCAGCCCCGTGATCCGGGAGGTTCTTTGGGCGCCGCCCGAGAACATCCTTCGTCGGGCCAAAGGCGGCGACAACTGGCCGATCACCTGGGGCGACGACGATTGGCTGTACACGGCGTACGGCGACGGCAGCGGATTCGAGCCGCGGCTGAAAGAGAAACTCAGTCTGGGCCTGTCGCGGGTCCGCGGCAATCCGCCGCAAGTGGTCGCCGAGAATTTGCGCGCCCCGTCGTTGGAACAGAAGGGCGACGGCGCTCGCGGCAGGAAAGCCAGCGGGCTGTTGATGGTCGAGGGCGTGTTGTACCTCTGGGCCCGCAACGCCGGCAACGCGCAACTGGCCTGGTCCGCCGACCACGGCGGCACTTGGACATGGGCCGACTGGAAGCTGACGACCAGCTTCGGCTGCCCCACGCTGCTGAACTTCGGCCGTGACTACGACGGCGCGCGCGATGAATCCGTTTACATCTATTCGCACGATTCCGACAGCGCCTACCGGCGAGCCGACCGCATGGTCATGGCCCGCGTCCCGAAGGATCGCATCCGGGAACACGCGGCCTACGAGTTCTTCCAAAGCCTCGATTCGCACGGCCAGCCGGTCTGGACCCGGGACGTCGCCCGGCGCGGGGCCGTGCTCACGAACCCGGGCCGATGTTATCGGTCCAGCGTCAGCTACAACGCGGGCCTAAAGCGTTACCTTTGGGTGCAAACGGGACCGGGCGAGGACACTCGCTTTGTCGGCGGCCTGGCGATCTGCGACGCTCCGGAACCGTGGGGGCCGTGGACTACGGTCTTCACTACCGACGCCTGGGACGTCGGACCGGGGGAAACGGCCGGTTTCCCGACCAAGTGGATGAGCCCCGACGGCCGTACGCTGCATCTGGTGTTTTCCGGAGACGACTGCTTCTCCGTGCGGCGTTGCACGCTGGTACTGGACGGCGAGGAGACGGAGTACCGGGTTTCGACCGACGGCGATGACGCCTCGTCCGGCAACCGGCAGCAACCGTTCCGGTCGATCCAACATGGCGTGCAGGCCATGCAGCCCGGCGACACGCTTTTGGTGCAGGCCGGGCGCTATGAGGAAAGCGTATCGGTCGCGGCGGAACGATCGGGTGGGCCGGGCAAGCGGCTGACGATCTGCGCAGCTTCGGGCGCCGAGTGGGTCATGCTGAACCGTCTGCCGCGCGGCATGGACAGCGGCCCCTTCCGGGTGCGCGTGGTCGACGACTGGATCAAAGTCGGCCGGATTCGATATGTGCCCATGTAGGGACTCAGGGAGACCGAAGATGACTCGTATTTCTGTATGCCTATTCTCGTTCTGCTTAGTCGTCCACGCCGGTCTGTGGATTCACGGCGCGGATGACCTTGATCTGGTGCGCGGTAACCGGCCGACGTCGCGCATCGTGCTGTCACAGTATCCGAGCAAGTTGGAGGCGTTTGCTGCGGCCGAACTTCAGACGTACATCCGAAAGGCGACGGGCGCAGAATTGGAGATCGTCGCCGACACGGCGGCCTCCGACGACGAGACTCTGATTTGCATTGGCCGGAACCGGTTTTCCAGTCAGCTTGCCGAATCGCTCGCGACGGCGCGAACCGATACGATTCTGCTGAAGCGAGACGGCCGGCGTCTGTTCTTGATCGGCCGAGATTCGCCGGACCTGGATCCGCAGACGATCGGCCGGCAGGCATTGACGTCCGAACGCGGCACGCTGAACAGCGTCTACGAATTTCTGGAACGGCACGTCGGCGTCCGCTGGTACTGGCCCGGCGAGTCGGGCGAGGTCGTGACACAAATGAACGACCTAACGATCGGCGACCTGGACGTCGAACACGCACCGCATTTCGTCTATCGCGGCTCGCATCAGTCGCAGGAATTGATGGACAAGTATTCCTCGGCCAAAGACCTGCATCGCTGGTGGATGCGGCAAAGGCTCGGGGGAATGGAAGGCAACGCGACGGCCAACCATTCCTTCAACGACTATCCGGCCAGATTCGGCGAACAGCATCCGGAGTGGTTCGCCTTGCAGACAAACGGCGAGCGTCTGAATATCGCCGGGCCGTGGGGCGGACACGTGTGTTTCAGCAACGAGCAACTGTTCGCGCAGACGGTTCGAGACCTGCTCGACTATTTTCAGAAGCATCCGACGCACAGATTCCGCTCCGTCATGCCGGGCGACGGCTTGTCCGGCCACTTCTGCCAGTGCCAGGGATGTCAGGCTCAGGTCGAACCCGACAAGGGCGCGTCAGGCCGGTACTCCAAGTACGTCTGGGGGTTCGTCAATCGCGTCGCCCGAGAAGTGGCCAAGCAGTATCCCGACCGGGTCATTACCTGCTGTGCTTACGGCGGTTACAGGGACGTGCCGTCCGGGATTACCTTTGCGCCGAACGTGTCCGTGACTCTGTGCAGGAACGCCAACGGTTCCGGCGGCAACTACGAATGCTACCGCAACCTTCAATTGATGCAGGAGTCGAAGGAGCTGCTCGCGCAATGGTCCCAGGCCGTTTCCAACGTGTATGTATGGGATTACCACAATCTTCGCTGGAACCGCATGATGAAGGGCGTACCGGTCGTTTCGCCGCATGGGATCGCCCAGGAACTGCGGCACGATTACACGGCGGGAGTGAAGGGCCACATCGTCGAGTACAACACGATCTCCTACCATCAGAAGCAAGTGGAGAATCTGCCGCACGCCTGGGAAAACTGGTTGATGGACACGGTGAACATCTACGCCTCGTTCAAATTGCTGTGGGATGTAAACACCGACGTCGACGCACTGCTCGACGAATTCTACGGCAAGTTCTTCGGTCCGGCCGAACGGCCGATGCGGTCCTTCTATTCGTTGCTGGAATCCCGCTGGATGGAAACGAATGTGCCCGGCGACGGGGCGGTCAGCGAAAGCCCGGCCAATGTCTGGCTGCACGTCTATCCCGAGCCGGTCGTCGAACAACTGTTCGCCCACCTCGATACCGCGAAGCAGCTTGCCGGCGAAAGCGTCTACGGTCAGCGAATCGCCCGCCTGGAAGACGACTTTGGCATCATGCAGGAAAAGAGCCGCCAATGGGCTTTGGCCAAAGCGGCGGGCAAGGAAAGCGACCTCGCCGGAAACTGCATCCTCAACGGCGGATTCGAGGCCGTCACGGAGTCCGGTTGGTTGGAGGGTCCCTGGGGCGCTATGAATGCGCGACTGAAGCAGGATCCCCTGGTGTTCTCCCTGTCCCGCGAGAAACCTCATGCGGGGCAATACTCGTTCCGCATCAACGCGGCTGAGTACGGCGACAACGTGGCGACGTTGAACTACGTGATCGCCTCGTCGAACGAGGAATACCAGAAGTATCTCGGCAAACACCTGAAGCTCTCGTACTACGTGTTCCACGAGTCGGGAGAGCTGACGCTGACCACTCACTTACGGCTGTTTCAACAGAACCCGGGGGAGGAGCGGGAGTACTGCAATGCGGTCGTTTCGGTGAGAAGCGTCCCGGTCAAGCAAGGCGCATGGACCAAGGTCGAGAAGATGGGAGTCGTACCCTTCTACGAAAACACCGTGACCTTGGACCTGCTGCTCGGCGTCAGGCATTCCGGATCGAAGCCGCCGATCGTCTACTTCGATGATTTCAGCTTGACGCCCGTCTCCGGCGACGGCGGGTGTTGATGTGGTATTGTGAAACATCTGTTGCAAGCCGAAGGGACAATCACCATGGATCGACGTGAGTTTCTTGCTCGTACTGGCCAGTTGACCACGCTGGCCGTTGGTTTGTCGTCCGGTTTTTCCGCCTCGCGGATCGTTGGTCAGGAGAAGCAGGGATCGCGGCAACCCGCCACGGGACCTTTGCGAGTCTCTCCGAAGAATTCGCATTACTTCTGCGACGCCAGCGGCCGGGAAGTGCTGCTGGTCGGATCGCACACGTGGAACAGCCTGGTCGACATGGGGCGCAGCGATCCGCCCGAGGCGTTTGATTTCGACGCGTACCTGGACTTCCTCGATCGCTACGGGCACAACTTCATCCGGCTCTGGACGTGGGACTCGACGACGTGGGATACCCGCGCCAACGGAAGATTGGGCAAGGATTTCATCCATCATGTCGCGCCGCTGCCCTGGGCGCGGACCGGGCCGGGCAAGGCGCTCGACGGCAAGCCCAAATTCGACCTGAAGCAGTATGACGCCGCCTACTTCGAACGGTTGCGGGCGCGGGTCGGCGCGGCGGGCCGGCGCGGCATCTACGTGTCCGTGATGTTGTTCGAAGGTTGGGGGCTGATGCACGGCAACCGCCGGCGGGGCGCCTTGGACCAATGGGCTTGGCGCACCCATCCCTTCCACCCGGACAACAATGCCAGCGGCATCGACGCCGGTGGAAAGGTGCATAGCCTGTCCAACCCGGCTGTGAACGAGCTTCAGGCCGCCTATATCCGCAAGGTGGTCGATACGGTCAACGACTTGGACAACGTGCTGTACGAAGTGATCAACGAGGGCGGCGAGCCGAGGTGGGACTGGTGGGTGGTGGATACGGTGCGCAAGTACCAAGAGACCAAGCCCCAGCAGCACCCGATCGGGATCACCGGCCACGGGGCGGAGGACGTGAAGAGCATGTTGGCCAGCCCGGCCGACTGGATCTCGCCCGGCCGCAGGGACGGCTTCGGCGACGATCCGCCGGCTTGGGATAGCAAGAAAGTCAGCTTGCTGGACACGGACCATGTCTGGGGGGTGGGCGGCAACGGCGCATGGGTCTGGAAGAGCCTGGTGCGAGGTCACAACCCGCTGTTCATGGACCCCTACGATGGATTGGTGCTCGGCAACCGGTTCGATCCGCAATGGGAACCGATTCGCCGTAACCTGGGCTACGCGCGGCGTCTGGCCAGCCGTTTGGACCTGGCGGCCATGTCCCCACACGACGACCTCGCGTCCACGTTGTTCTGCCTCGCGGCCCCGGGGAACACCTATGTGATGTATATCCCGACCGGCGGAAAAACGACGGTCGCCCTGCGAGAAACCCCGGCCCAATTCGCTGTCGAATGGTTCAATCCTTCCACGGGAAAAGCCATTGCCGGCAAGCCGGTCGCCGGCGGAGCGGATCGCGAATTCACGGCGCCGTTCGCCGGCGATGCGGTGCTGTACTTGTTCCGGTCGTAACCCCCAGGCTTCCTTGCTTCCCGTTGGATTTGATTCGACAAACAGGACGCCTCTCGCTATGAGCGCGCATGAACACGAACCATCGAACCAGGAGATAACGAATGACTCGCATACTATCACGTTCCGCAATTCTGGCGGGCATGCTCGCTGTGACTTTGGCGATCGTCGCATCGGCTGCTGAACTATCGGAGGCTGACATATCAGCCGGCTTTGTATCCCTCTTCGACGGCAAGTCGCTGGACGGTTGGCAGGGGGCAACCGAGCACTGGGGCGCAGAAGACGGCAAGCTGATTTACGGGTCGATCAAGCCGGCCCGCAGTTCGCGGGACCTGCTCGACCTGAAGCTGATGACCACCAAGCAATACGCCGACTTCGTCTTGCGCTTCGAGTTTCTACTGGACAAGGCCGCGAACAACGGCGTAGCGGTTCGCGCGCCGCTGGAAGGCGATCCGGCGTTCGTGGGCATGGAGATTCAAGTGATCGACACGCCGAACTGGAAGAACCTCAAGCCGTGGCAGGTTCACGGTTCGATTTATGGCGTCGTAGCGGCGAAGACCGGTCACCTGAAACCCGCCGGCGAGTGGAACTCGGAGGAGATTCTCTGCCAGAACCGCCACGCGAGGGTGACATCAAATGACGTGGTGATTGTCGACGCCAATCTCGACGAAGTCGGCGACAAGACACTCGACGGGGCCGCGCATCCCGGCCTGAAGCGCGACAGAGGCTACATCGGCTTGCTGGGACACACAGGCCGAGTCGAGTTCCGCAATCTGCGGATCAAGGAATTGGGCGGCGACGATCGCGACCAAGCGAAGGCCCCAGCCACGACCGTCGATTACTTCCCGCCGCCGGAGTCGGCCGGCGGCTGGCGGACGTTGGACGGCCCGGATGACATCCGGCGGATCGCGGGCATGGACCCGGTGAAGTTGGACGCGCTGAAGCAGTGGCTACGGGAAAGCGACAACCGGACTTTTGCGGCCGTGGTCGTTCGCCGCGGACACGTCGTCCTCGAAGTCGAACGCGGCAACAGCGCGAAGACGGACGCTCGCCGCGTCGCGTCGGTTTCCAAGGCAGTGTGCGCGACGGTGCTGGGGATTGCGGCGGAGCGGAGCCAACGGGGCTTGACGCCGAAGAAAATGACGTTCGACGACCCGGCGTTCGACTTCATCCCGCAGGCCCAGCCGCTGAGCGATCCGCGCAAGGCGAAGATCACGGTCAAGCAGCTTCTGAACCACACGTCGGGAATTACACCGGAAGCCAGCGGCGCGAGGAACCAAGGTCCGTGGCGGCACGTGCTGGGTCACGACGGCGATCCGCTGACGGCCCGGCTGGCCTTCGATCCCGGGACGAAATGCGGCTATTCGACGTTCGGGCTCTATCATGCCTCGCTGGCCTGCGAGAATGTCACGGGCAAACCTTACGACCAGTTTGCCATCGAAGCGCTGTTCCGACCGATCGGCGTCGAGCATTGGACATTCGAGATTTTCGACGGCGGCGGCCCCGACGGCGACGCGAGGTACGGGCGCCATCCGTCGCACGGTCTGGGCATGCCGGCGCGCGACCTGGCGCGGATTGCCTACTGCATGTTGCACAACGGGCGGTGGCGGGACAGGCAAGTCGTGCCGCGGTGGTTCGTGGAGGAAACCGCCGCACCGACCCACGACGTGAAAGAGCCCGAACTGCGATTCAACCGCGCCGCCGAATCGTTTTCGCACGGCTGGGAACTTCCCGCGCGACTGACCGATGGACGCGGCGACGGCATCCCGCAAGACGCCCGCTTCAAGCCCGGCTCCGGCGGCCAACTGATCGCCTTCGTCCCCAGCCTCGATCTGGTGATCACCCGCCAGACCGGCAGCAGCGGAAACTGGGATTACGAGCAGTATCTGCGTTTGGCTTGTCACGCGGTTGTGAAGTGATCGCTACATGCACAAGCCGGAACCCGGAGCGTTTTCCATCCTACGGATTCGAGTGTTGCGGCGGCGTGTTGTAGCCCATCGAGTTCGTGGCCGCGTACAGGCGGTACAGGCGGTCCTGCATGAGACAGATGCGACGCGTCTTCGCGGGAATCGTCGAGGTGTAGATCCGCAGTTCGCCGTCGATGGCGGTGACCAGTTCCTCTCGCCAGTCGCCCAGAAGGTCAGCCACCATTTGCGGGCGGTCGGCTCCGGGCGGAGCGAAAATCGTCTCGCCCCGGAACTTCATCAGCTTGCCCTTGAGGATGATCTCTTTCTGCGGGTCGGCGTCCCACCAGAGCGTCGAGGGGGCCAGCGAGCCAATGTTCTCGTTGCCGATCCGCTTTCCCTGGGCCGTGAACGTCCACGCCTGGTCGCCGCCCTTGGCCTCGCCGGCGTAGCATTCCTGCCCCGGGTGCTCGGCCAGGACGTCGGCGCACATGCCTTGGCCATGGACGTGAACCGTCGGCTCCTCGTTCGCCCAGAGCGTCTTGCCGGTGAGGGCGTCGACCAATCGCACGGCGCCGCTTTTCTGACGCGGCTCGATGCCAAAAAAGATCTGCAGCCCCGGCCGTTCAGGGTCGATCTTGCCCACGAAGCAGGTGTCCGGGTGGCCGATGCCGAGCGTCCACATGGCTTTGCCGTCGTGGTCCACCAGGCACGATCCCACGATGATCTCGTCACAGCCATCGCCGTCGACGTCGGCCACGCGAATCGTGTGAGCGCCCTGACTGTCGTATCTCTCCTTCTCGTTGTGCGAGTTCCAGCGCCACACGAGATTCAGGTCGGGGTCGTACGCCTCGATCACGATCGCCCGGTAAGTCCCTCGCTGCATCAGCAAATGCGGCCGCCGGCCGTCGAGATAGGCGACGGCCAGCATGTTGCGGCAGAAGTAGTTGTACTCGCCGATCTCCGGCAGCCGCGGAATCCACGGGATTTGTTTGACGATTTGGCCCGTCTGCCCGTCCAGCTTGTACAGCCATTCCGGCCCGGACTTGACGTGGCCTTCCGGTTCGCGCGGGTCGCCTTCGCCGCCCTTCGAGTAGACTTCGGCTTTGCCGTCGCCGTCGAGGTCGTACACGACGTACGGCGCGTACCACGTGCCGGCCTCGATGGACCAACCCATGTCGTGCCGCCAGAGGAACCGGCCATCGAGCGAGTAGGCTTCGAGCTTGTAGGTGTCCGGGCTCTTTTTCCAGTAGCCGGGCGACTGATACGGATCCGTGTTGAAGTCGGGCTGCTGGAGGATGAGTTCGTATCGGCCGTCGCCGTCGAGGTCGCCGGCAGCCACCTTGTGCGTGCGGTAGTCGCCTTGGAGCCGGATGGCGATGTGCGACTGGCCGGCCGGCGTGCCCGGGGGCGCGACCGCGGGGCTGGGCGGGTCTTCGCCTTCGGCCGTCACGGGTCGGACGAAGTAACGCGAGTTGCCCTCTTGCGGCGCCTCCGGATCGACGAAGTTGGTGCTCTCGCGCACGGGCTCGGCCGTCAGTCGTCGGGCAGCGCCCGCTTGGTCCGTCTGGCGATAGACGTGGAACGCCACGTCGGTCGGGTCCGACTCCAGCAGACGCCAACCCACGTAGAGCGATCCGTCGGCTTGCCGCATGGCCACAAGACCCCGGTCGAGTTTCTCGGCCACCTGTGCCAAAGCGGCGGAACTGAGCAGCATGAGTACGGCGGCGACGAACAAACCATGACGCATGATCATCTCCTCGTTCACGAACGTCAAGCGTACCTGCAACGGCTGTGGAATTTAGCGGCAGGGAGAGACGCCGTCAAGAATTCGACGTGCGAGCTCAAGGAACGCTTCCCCCCGGACGGGTGAAGGGGAGGCTGAACCAAGTCGGGCACCCGGAGCCGCCCGGTCAGTCGCGGGATCGTCGCGCAATCATTGAGAAGGGTCGCCTGCTTGACATTCGCTGTCGCCAGAGAAGATGATTGACGAGATCATGAGCACTGTGAACGAGGTTCTTGTGACTTGCCTGTTGAGCGACTCTCAGAAGTTCTCCGTGAACGGCGTCCAACCGCGTTACTCATCCTTGATAAGGCTAAACGGTTGAAAGGAGATCGAAGATGTCGAAGACTCAACCACGTTCACGACGCGAGTTCCTCACAGCCGGTGCAATGGGGGCATCCGGCATGATGCTTGCCGCGGCCACGACGGCTGGCAGCGAGGGGGATGCGAAAGGCGAGACGGTCAAGGTGCGATTCGACGAGTTGTTGCCGCACGAGTTCCGCAAGCGACTGGCGGAGCGCCCCATCGCCTACCTTCCCTTGGGCACGCTGGAGTGGCATGGCGAACATTTGCCCTTGGGAGCAGACGCTATCCAGAGTGAAGCGTTGATGATCGAGTGCGCTCGGCGGATGGGCGGCATCGTCATGCCCGCGATCCACCTGGGACCGGATCGATCCAAGCCGGACGACGAGGGGAAGATGCTGGTCGGGATGGACTACGCCCAGTCGACCACCCCGCCAAGGCAGTTGGACGGCAGCTGCTACTGGGTGCCTGACGAGTTACATGAGAAGATTGTGGACGCGATCCTGACTCAGTTGAAGCGAGCCGGGTTTCGGGCCGTCTTCGCCGACGGGCACGGCCCTTCGCGGCGGAGTTGGGTGGAGCATATCGCCGAGCGAGAGACGAGGTTCGGGCTCAAGCTGATCGGCGTGACCAAGGAAATCAGCCGGACCTGGAAAAGCCAGGTCGATCATGCGGCACGAAACGAGACTTCGCTAATCATGCACTATCGCCCGGATCTGGTCGATCTGTCCCGGCTGCCCGAATCCCCCGACGAGTGGCCCCAAGGCGTAGGAGGACAGGATCCGCGAGGTGCAACGGCGGCCTATGGGAAGGAATGTCTGGAAGTATCGGTGGAACTTGTCCGGAGACGTTTCACCGAGGCCGGTCTGCTGTAAGCGCCACCGACGTAGCCGCAAGTATCCTTACTTGCGGCTTGGCGCTGTTGAATCCCCCGTCCCGACACGTCTACACGGCGGCCGAATATTTCGGGGGGTCAGCCACGGCTACCAAGGAGCCTGCTATGCGTTCTTCTCAAAACCTGGTCCGTCTGGTTCTTAGTGCTTCCCTATTCGTAACGGTTTTCCCCATTTACGCGCAGTCCATCGACACGGCTGCCGTGGACGCCATCGTTGAAGATGCGCGCAAGGCGTGGGCTGTTCCCGGCGCGGCGGTGGCGATTGTGAAGGACGGCAAAGTCGTCCATCTCAAGGGATACGGCGTCAAAGAGCAAGGGAAGTCCGATCCGGTCACGCCCGACACGATCTTCAACATCGGCTCTACCGGCAAGTCCTTTACGGCGCTAGCCGTCGCCGTTTTGGCGGACGAAGGAAGGCTGAACTGGGATGACCCGGTCCGCAAACATCTCAGTTACTTTCGCCTCGCCGATCCCGAGGCGGATCGGCTGGTAACGCTGCGCGATCTGGCCACCCACCGCGTCGGCCTGGCCCGCAACGACGACCTCTGGCAGAATTCGCCGCCGCTTTCGCGCGAAGAAATCATCCGGCGAGTCGGGCGTCTTCCGTTGGAAAAGCCTTTCCGCTCGACGTTCCTTTATAACAACCTCATGTATCTCACGTTGGGTTGTGCTGCCGGTGCCGCCGATGGCGGCTCGTGGGAGAGGGTCGTGCAAGAGCGCGTCTTCGATCGCTTGGGGATGAAGTCGGCGAATTTCAGCCATGCGGTGGCGGAGAGGTCGCCGGATCATTCCAGCCCCCACGTGAAAGAGGGCGCCCGGATCAAAGCAAAACCTTGGCGGAACCTGGACAATATCGGCCCGGCCGGCTCGATCAATGCCAGCGCACGCGACTTGAGCCAATGGCTGCGTTTTCAACTGGGCGACGGAACCATTGACGGTAAGCGCGTACTTTCCGGTGCCGCCCTGGCCGAGACTCACAAACCCCAGATAGCCACGCCGTCAGAGGGAAAAACGCGGAAGATCTTTCCCTACGCGGAGAATACCGCTTATTGCCTCGGCTGGAACAGCCACACGAACCGCGGCCACTTGATCCTATGGCACGGCGGCGGCGGCCCCACCGGCTTTCGCACTCAGATTCTCTTGGTACCGAAGAGCAAGTTGGGAATCGCCGTGGTCTCCAATGTGGAAGGCGTGCCGCAGTTGCCGGAGCCGGTGGTGAATGGCATCCTCGATCTGGCTCTGGGCTTTCCCAAAAGAGATTGGAGCAAGGCGATTCTCGACGCCCTGAAATGACCTCGCTCCCAGCCGATGCGGACGGATGACCGGCGCCTATGGCCAGCGGTTTGGCATGCCGTGGAACGAAGACCAATACCGCACGAACTGAACGACGATGCCTGATACGAGAGAGGCAACGCCATGATCCCTGCAATTCGCAGTCTTTGTGTGCGCCCGCGTTTTGCAGCGACGCTTCTACTTGCGACAACTTGGCTTCTTGTTCCGCGAGTCGGTGCGGCCGAGACGACGCCCCGATTCGCGGTGAAGGAAGTTGCACTTCGCGCGGCCGGGGACTACGCCAATCCCTACACCGACTGCGCCGCCGACGTCGTCCTCACGGAGCCGGACGGGAAGACCACGCGCTCGACGCCGCTGTTCTGGGACGGCGGCAAGACGCGCAGCTTGACGCAACCACCCGCCGCCACGTACGGGTGCCTTGCCGAATCGGGCCGCCGGTACGTGGTTTACGGACGCGGCTTGAAGAAGCCGGTGGAGCTTTCCTTGAAAGCGAGTTCCGGATCGCTGAGCGCCAGGCAATTCGATCCCCGCACCGGGGAATCGAAGACCGTCGTCCCGCGAGTTGCCGACAATCGCCTGACCTATCAGCCGCCGGGCGATCGGGACTGCGTCCTTCTGTTGGAATGCAAAATGTGAGATGCAATCGCCTAAGGATCGGCCGAAGAATAACTTCCGCATTTGCGGAGTAGTAGGCACACGCCGTGTGCCGTAACCGGCGGACGGCACACGGCGTGTGCCTGCTACTGAAGTCGGGAAGCTGTTTTTCGGCCGATCCCAAGTATCCCGGCATCGCCGGGCAACGACTGGGTGCTGCTGCCGGACGATACCTGACGAAACTCTCCACCCCCGGGACAACGAGAATGAGGACTGCCATGACTTGCTCACCGAACATGAAACACCCGACGAGCACCGCAAGACGCCCACGATTTGCCACGGGCACGATTATCGTCCTCCTGATCGCTTGCTCGACGGCATCGTCGCTGCCGGCGGCGACGCCCGGGCTTGATTGGACCGACGTGGCGGGCGTGAAGATCCCCGTTCCGCCGCGCGAGCATCCGCGAGTGTATCTGCGTGCCGAACAGGCCGCGCAGTTGCCGGCGCGGCTGCGCGATTCGGTGCTTCAGCCGGTCGTCAAACGGCTGGAGGCGATGGCCAGAAAGTCGCCGCACTACCGCGTCGAATGGGAGGCACTACAGTATCTGGCCAAGTCGAACCAAGCCGAGGGCCGTGCGACCATCCAGCGCACGCTGGCGCTGCTGAAACGTACCGAATTGGCCGACCGGCAGGATGCCTGCCGCGAGACCGGCCGCATGATGGTGACCGGGGCCATCGTCTATGACTGGCTGTATCCGCTGCTGACGGCGGACGACAAGCAAGCGTTCATCGCCGAGCTGGTCCGGCTGGCGAAGACGCAGGAGTGCGGCTACCCGCCCACGCGTCAGGGCTCGGTCACCGGCCATAGTTCCGAAGCGATGATCATGCGCGATATGATCTCGGCGGGCATCGCCGTCTACGACGAGTTTCCCGAAATGTATCGCCTGGCGGCCGGACGATTCTTCCGCGAACATTTGCCGGCGCGCAATTGGCTGTACAACGGCCACGCCTATCACCAAGGTGATTCCTACGGCACGCACCGCTACAGTTGGGACACGTATCCGCTGTGGATCTTCGACCGGCTGGGCGCGGGCAATATCTACAACCCGGAACAGCGGTTCGTCCCCTATCTGTGGGTCTACACCACGCGGCCGGACGGCCAGCGGCTTCGGGCGGGCGACACCTTCATGACCAGCAGCCAGCGAGGCCGGCCGTGGAGCGAGTTTGTGGGGACGCTGCTGACC
>Ga0307379_10002993_pt1 | contig 24669 bp, 38 predicted proteins | sample UN2MG_FD_202237 | JGI IMG/M metagenome (GOLD analysis project Ga0307379, IMG submission 202237) | Soil microbial communities from Risofladan, Vaasa, Finland - UN-2 | ecosystem: Environmental > Terrestrial > Soil > Coastal area > Acid sulfate soil | place: Finland: Risofladan, Vaasa | collected...
CCTTTAAATTCTTTACGCCATTTAGTGTCTTTATCTTCACCAACCTTGTCTGGAAGACCTTTGTGCTTAGTTGATGCAAAATCTTTTGCATCTTTCTTGCCCATGTCTTTTGCTACCTTAGCAATTTCTTTGCTAGCTGGCTTTCCACCTTTCTGTGCAGCATGTACCATACCCATGAATTTTTGTTGGGATTTGCTAACAGCTTTTTCTGCAATTGTCTTTTTGCTTTCTACGTGAGTGGCCTTCTCAGCTTGTGAATGTTGTTCATCTTTACAATCCTGGCAACGAGAATATTCTCCATGTTCTGGAGTAAATTTTTCACCACAAGATTTGCATGTTCGTTCTTCACCATCATCATCTTTCTCAGTGAGATAATTCTTTAAACTTTCTCGGATCAACATTAAATTGGTGAAATATGGGCTGCGTTCGGTCTTCAAATTGCCGTTATTCTTTTTATAGGATTTAACGTCTTCATTTACCTTGTTCAATAATAGCTTTGCCTTCGGAGTGGTTAGGTTCTTTGTGTTGAACCCAAATCCATACTTTTGCTTAATTTTAGTATTAAACAATTCGTTGGAAAAACCGGTCATCTCATTTAACTTCATACAATTAAATCCTTTTTTGATATTTAGTCAAAAAACAATATTTTTTAATACTTTCCGTTGCCTGTTTGAGCTTACTTTTGACTGCTAATAGCTTGTGTTCTGCTATTTCTGTTCGGTTAAAATCTGTTGCCCGCATCCTACTAATAAATGAGGTCAAAACCACTTCGTCGCTTTTAAAACGCAGGATTTCATCATCTAATGTCACTACTTCGTTCGCTCTCTTATGGCTCTTTCCTATTTTGTTTAAGACATACAAAATAGCACATTGCTTGGTGTAAAAGTCTCTTTCAAAATTTGATTTGTAGTGACAAGTTACTTTATTCTTGTCAACAAACAAAGTATAATCTTTTATTTTGTATTCAGTATCGCTGAGGGGGAGAATTACTACTTCAGTTTTTGATTCTTCAATAAGCTGCACCTCTGCTTCAATAAGGGCTTTTAAGTCGTTGAAGACCTTATCATCGTGCTTTTTTAGGACGACTTTGTTCTTCGGTCTGGGCTTCGCTCTGCCTTTGATCTTTTTGGATTGCGTTTTGGACTGCATTATCTATCCTCTGGAAATCGTAAGCTATTAAACCTACTATTATAGTTATCAATAATACAATCGCAGTTACACTAAATCGAATGGCTTTATCTTTGCTTGCAGTGGTAGTCATGAAGAGTCGATCCCGAATTTCATTCAAAACTTTCTCAATCTGAGTAGTTCTTTTTTCTAAACTATCTAACTTATCGTCCAAGTTCTGGTACCTCTCTGCACAAAGTACAACATGGGCCTCCAGTTCACGACGTTCAATATCACTATCCATCATCAATCCCTAAACAAATATTTTTACTGCCTCGATTTTCGAGTATCAAATATTAACGTGCCTTAATGTGCCTATGTGTGCCTATATTCATATTTACCAAAACTGATAATGGATTCTATTGCAATATATCTAGATAAATGTTCTTATAATGGTCAAAAGTTTGAAAAACAGGATTGTTTATTTTTACAGTCTCTAACAAATTCACAATACAAGGTACAAAATTTAAGTCTTCAATAAGTGCTAATAATTCTGTTCCATTCTTTGTAAAAACATCTAAGTGTTCGACTGAGAATTTAAATTTCCAAACATTATGCCTGCCATTAAATTTCTCTCCAAATTGATAGTTAGAAAGTACTACCTCCTCATCAACAGGAGTGTCTAAAAATATAGGTTGTGCTCGTAGTCCAATTGTTTGAACAATGGTTTCAAAATTTCGTTGTTGATTTCTTGACTTAGTCCACGAGTCTGCATCATTAATAATTTGTCCTGCATCATCAACAAAAGTAGGTAAGCCAGGTTTATAGTTACTAACCATACCTGTTTTTGTTATATCAATTAAGGTATAACATATTATTAAGTTTCCGAGTTCTTGGATATCTTCAATATCCGAGGTAGATCCATGTACTTTACTCATTTGGCATCTTTGAAATTCAAAAGTATTTATTGGTATCAAAACTACAGGAATAAAAAAAGGCAAGTATAAAACTTGCCCTTTTAGTTGCGTAAAAAATTCTATTACGCGAATGTGTTGCCTGACAATCCTGCAGTAATATCTACTGTGGACGATCCACCGGTTGCTGCGTCAATTGCTGTTTCTGTTACTGTTGCATTTGCGCTATAACCTTCCATAACAACGTGAACGTTGTTTGAGGCTGGTGTGCCAACGATTGTTGCCGTACCAAATGTTTCTAGTGTTCGTACTACTTTTTCGAAATCACTATCAACTGCGGTATAACTAACATGGACATTGGCGAGGGTTACTAAAACCCATTCCAGATTACGACCTACTAATTCTGTAGGTTGTGCTCCGCCATTTACTCTTACTTGTCCGAGTGCCATAATATTTCTCCTATTTTCTAAATTGACGTTCTTCAACGCCTTTGTTATTATTTAGTCTAGGAATCAAAAAAAAGCAGCCCTACGGCTGCTTTTTAATGTAGTTAGATATCTAACTATTATGCTACAACTGCTGCTGTTAAAATTCCAAGCTTAGTTGCTGTAACTGTTGCTGACGATAAGTCGACGCCGTCAACAGTTCCTAATGCTCTAATTGCAACTTGCAGAGCTGTGATGTGCGCTGCTTCTACGACACCTTCAATAGCAAATGTTTGCTGTGTGTTTGTGTCAAGAAGCGGACCTACTGCAACCACCGTCCAACGTTCAATAATTGTATTATAAACTGCCTGTAGTGCTCCAAGTGGACCTTGGCTAGCATTGATTGCGTTAATATAATCAACAGTAAAAAAGCTCATGTCTTTTCCAACCACTTCTTCATTAACGGTCATTCCTACAGGATTAGTTTTTACTTGTCCTAATGCCATTTTACTTCTCCTAAATTTAAGATTTTACGCCCTATGCGTATTTGTAATTATTTATGCCAAACTTTGGATTATTTTGGAAAAGGATGACTTAATAGTTTATTTCTAAGACTAGTTTTATAATGCCACTGTAAGTCAGAGTATATTGCTGTACTATCTAAAATCCTGTTAACTCGTTCCGCCATATCAAACATTTCTTGCTTATCGATATACTGAACATCAGTCAGGTTTCGACGAATTAGACTAAGTTCACCATCACTAACCTTTAAATCTGATTGTAATTTGTAAAATAACTGTCTATCCAACGATGATTCACCTGCTCTGGCACCTGAAGTTAAATCTCTAAAATAACGATTAAGCATAAACTCCGGCACAGTAAGGCCATTTTCACCCTTCATTGTTTTTCTTACGTCCCAGTCCGCCAACGAAGCGATGACGTTGTGCAGGTCAGTAGCATAACTTCTTATACCTCTAAAGCTTCCATACAAATATGTTTGTCTTGAATAGTTTTTAACAAACTGTGAATCAAAGTGTCTTAACACTTCAACCAACAACATTAATAGATACAAAACTTTGGCCATCTGTGGCACAGATTTATTTTTAAAATCATCCTCATAACGAAATAACCTCGCTTCAGTTAGGGACTTAACAAACGATAAACTTGTGTCGGTATTTCGAGGCCCGCCGTATAGAGATCGAATAAATTCTAAATTGTTATTTACTTTTTGTTCCATCGTTCGTTTGTATCAGCACTAAATGCAAGACGGTCAACAAGTTTAACCGCATGTCCATAGTGTCCTATTACTACAAAACCCTCTGGTGCAACTACTTTATAGCCGCTGTCATCTTTTTTAAATGTACTGACCATTGATTCAATTGCTCCTAATTTCTTTAAGAACATTAATTTCAAGTTAGCCAACTGTTGATATATTGCCAAAACTGCAAGCATAGTATTCATGTTGTCTTCTATGAATCCTTCCTGTTGTTTAATTTTATATAACCTGTTCTTTGCTGTCACACCATCAGGTCCGCCCTTCAACAATGCAATTTGGTCTAACATTTTCTTCTTGTAAAAATTAACATAACCTTTAAGGAATTTAATTGGATCAGGCATTGGCGTTCTTGCCCAAACTAAACTATTGATATATGGCTTAACAAATCTGGCAAACTCTTTATTTTGTAGTATAATGTTAAATTTAGCTGGAGTAATTTTATTGATAGTATTACGAAGTTGATCCAACGAGGAAATTAATGCTTCATTCTCTTTTGGTGCAAGGCTGGCTCGACCAGTTAAGTCTTTATACGTTGCATCATCATACCATACACTAGATACTTCATTGAGTCCTTGGATATTTGCTCCTAGCTTTGCTACCATTTCTGGTAGTGTAGGTCCTTCGTAGGAGGTATGAAAAATTATTCCTAGTTTTGCTTTTTTAATTCTTTGGCCAATCAAACTGTCGATTGGAACTGCATATGTTATTACATTAGGAGTAAAGGTAATTACTTTTTCTCCGTCTATTACATCTTCCATTTTATCCGAGTCAACAAACAGTAAATCACCCTGAAGCACTTTTCCAATACCTAATTGCTTTAGATATTTAAATGCCGTAAGTAATTTAATTTTTAAATCATCCGGCGCGTCACCATAAAATTTAGTAACATCCTTAGGAGATTTAATAACTTTCGGAGTGCCCTTTGAAAATACTGATTTGGTGCCAATAAAGAATTTACCATCTTCCGGATCTGTACCAACAACAATAGTGGGGGATCCATCCCACTTAATACTAATTTTAGTAGGAGAACCTGCACCGTGTTCTAACATGCGACGTATATCATTGAGGAATGACACTGCAAGGAGTGCGCCTTCGTGGCCATTGTTATACACTAAATCTTCCACGTGCTCTAAATGAGTTAATTTCTCTACTTTTGATTCTACGATTAACTGCCGTACTCTATTATTGATATCACTCGCTTTCATTTATAGATCCTTTTGGGTTTACCTTTCGTATTCCTCTAATAAATTTAGATGAATCATGTGCCCGAATACTGTTAATAAACCTACGCTCTAGTTCGTCTGCCTGCTCTTTTTCAAAATTCTCCTTAATAAAAGTGAGCAGATTTATCGCCCCTTGTATTAGGTTATTAGCTTTACTCTCTACAAAATGTTTCTTATCTTTACTGATAAACAGATTATCTAATTCCGATAAGATACTTTTAGTTCTCTTTTCCACTAACATGCTCCAATGTTATATTTATTTTTTTTGCAGCGGGGCGGGCGGCCCGTGTTTAGTATATGATGCTGATTTAATGTTGTCATCCTCTAAATAATACGGATGCAGCCTAGCAATGCTAGGAAATGTAGCTTGAATGTGAACTAGATTTTTGCCAATTTGATGGTCGGCCGGTAGAAATCCGTGCGAATGACAATGTTTTATTATCTTATCAGCAGCATGAGGCTTTATAATGTATGCATACGCTCCTCTGAGATATTCTCCCCACAATGTACCTGGTTTAAATTTTTGGTTATGGTATTCTTGTACTATAACTGGTCCTTCTTGATTTAAACAGTATTCATAAGTTTTGCTAAATTGATCACACGCATCTAGGTTTAACACATCATCAAATTTATCTAATATATCTTCAGGTATAGGACGTAATAACATACCGTCATGTTCAAAAATAGCAATGGGTTCATTTAATTCTGTACATTTCTTCCACAACATATAATGGCTAAGGAAGCAACCTTTAACCCCAGGCTTCGATGCCTTTGATTTTTGTTTGAACGGAAACAATCCTAAAGACTGCAAAATGGAATCAGCTACATGGCCATTAATACCGCCAAATGGAATAATTTCTTGCCCGTATTTCGTACCAGCTTCAATACATTCATTTGCCAATCGTTCACTGAGTTCAGCACCAGCCAATCTGATTATGTAGGCTTTAATCATTGTTCGGTTTTTAAACTCTTCAACATATTTTTAAGTTTGCTACTCTGTATTGATGCATTGACTTTAGGTTGAGAGTCGCTGTCATTTGTTTGTATATCAGTTTCAGTTAATACTGATTTTGGTTTAATCTGCCCTAATATCGAAGAAGTAACTGATACTGCTTCTTCCTGATCACCCAAGTCACGTATTCTTAAACAGTCAATATCAAACTCTAATTCAATTTTTTGTCCTACTCCGCTACTACTTCTAGTTTTCATTAATTGTAATTGGTAACGCCCGCGTTCACGCATTGTTCTACTTGTAAAAATACCAAAAACATTATCTGCTGTGTTAATTTTCGAGATACCACCAGCTATGTGGCTATGATCATATTCGATCTCTTCTACTGCACTTCGATTTAATTGACTTGCTGTAGCAAACAGTACTCCAAGTTCTTTACTTAGATTCCTTAGTTCTTCACTAACATATTTGTCTTTAACAAACAAATCATTTGGACTAACCTTAGCACTAACTGGCATTAACAAATCTAAATAATCTACAATAACGAAATCAGCCTTTCTTCTATTCTTAATTTCAAGTTCTTTAAGAACAGAACGGATATTATTAATTGTACTCTGCGCTGGCAAATACGTGATGTTTAAATTACCTGCCTTCTTGTTAACAAAACCAAGTTTCAATACTACATCATCAAGTTCTTTAAACACATTTCTGGTAGAGATACCAGTTAACATACTGTCAAAGCGTAATGCACAAAGTTCTTCACTTAGCTCTAACGTAATAAATACCCCATTCAGATCATTTAGTAACCAATTTAATGCTAAGTTCTGTAAAAATAAACTCTTACCTGATCCTGATGGACCTGCAAAAATATTAAGCTCACCTTGATTCATTCCACCAAACAATTTTCTATCTAATGCAGGCCATCCTGTAGAAACTCGACCATTGTTATCTCTAAGTTTTAACAATCGCCCTTTCGGATCTTCAAAATAATCAGTCCCCAGGTTCTTAGGTAACCCAATTTGTACAGCATCTGTTATTAGTTTTTGTACTGGATCAAATTCGCCCTTTTCTATCAAATCGACGCTGCTTAAAATTGCTCGTTCTAATTCTTTTCGTTTAGTAAAGCTTTCAAATTCTTCTAAAAACCACTTTAATTGTCCCTCACCTAGATTATCTACGGTGTCTAATTCAAATCCTGTCATTGCTTTAACTTGCGTATGATCTGGCAATACTTTATACTCGGTTGCATGTTCACCGATAAACTTTGCTGCCTCTATTAGGTCTTCATCAAAGTTTTTTGGATTAAAAATATTCTGAATGCGTACAAATGATTCACTATCATACAACATTATTTCTAAAAATAACTTTTGTAAGTCTAAACTATATGCTCTACTCATCTGTTAATTAATGCCCCTTTAACTATATATCTAGAATCCTTGAGCAGCAGTTTTATTTTTAATTCACTTGTTACTTCAGAATCAATTATATCTTTTAAAACAGATACTTTATCATTATGAACTACTGCTTCGTTGATATCCTTAAAAAATCCACGAAGTAGGAATGTACTAACATTCCATCCATATTCTAATGCTGCTTTAATAAGAGGTATACCAGAACGATCAGAGTCTGCAACTACAATTATACGTCTATTAAGTGAATTTATAATTCTTGCTTTCTCATTAGTTATTTCATTACCACATGTAGCAATACCACCAACGCTCAATGCATCTATTGGTCCTTCACAAACAACAATAAATTTTCGTTCTGGCGTTTGCTCATCTAAATTGAATATAAAATTATGATCATGGCTACTTAAATATTTCGGTCCTAGTTTTGCTTTTTCTTTCTCCATTTCTGCAACTGAATGAAAAAGGTTGAGCGGAGGATCTATTCGTCGAGCGGTATATCCGACAATTTCATCATGATATCGAAATTGAATAATTAGTCTATTAGAAAATGGTCCCGTAGTCACACCACCAAGTAACTTTCTGTATCTAGGGGCATCTATTCTTCTATTATTTGCATACCGAAGAATTCGATCAAATTCATTATGTGGTTTATTAACTGCGCACCACGTGGTCATTTCATCAAATGTAATATAATTCTCAGGTAATGGGAATTTTTCAAATTTGATGCTTTTTTCTATTTTAGGTTTAACTATATGGGCAGGCTTATTAAGAAATTTAAGAGCTTCAAATTCTAAACGATTAACTAGATCTTCATTAGCACCCAACCAACCTAATAAGTTTTTAAATTTTTTTGATAGCTTACGTCCTGGTGCCCAGCTTGCCGTAAATTTACAATTAAAACATTTATAGGCAATGCTTTCATTATTAATAATAATCCCGCCTCTACCACGTTTATCAATAGTCTCACCATTATGCACACAACATACAGCATTAAAACTTGTCCAACCTGATGGCGTGGTTTTTCGTTTGCCTGGAAGTAAATTTTGGACTATTACTACTATGTCATTATGCATCTAATAATTGTAGCATGATTGCTACACAATATCAAATAGTTCGTAGGAAATATGGATACTTACCTTCAATCAATTCAAGTTGGCCGCCTGCACCATAATTATCGTCTGCATAGGCAATTTCATCTGCGCCTTCACCAGAAACAACTTCAATTGCATATGTGTAAAATCCAGGAATAACAAATTCAGTAGCTGCTTTGGTAATAACGGCTGTTCCAATTCCAACATCACTTGCGCTAATTTGAACAATTGCGCTAATTACAATGCTACTATCTTCAGGATGAAACATATGGAATGTAATATTTTTATCCTGTATGGGTACTCGTTTTTGATCCTGATTTAAGAACGACAAGCGTATTGTATTATCAATTCCCTTATAAACTTTTATGTTGTTAGCGTACACAATTCTGTTCCTTATCTTTGTTTCCATCAGGTCGAACAGCTGAATATGCGCTGTCTGTATTATTAAATAACTATCGATCTGTTGCATTATCTATTTATCTGTAATCAAAATGTTTTTAATGGTATCGTTCTACACTAAATAATTTGACTTAACAATTATGGCTACAACAGAAGAAATTACAGAACTGCTAAAGAAATATCCGTTTATTAGCCTTGTAACTTATGGTAAAGGTGAGTATGTTGGTATTATTCAAAATATCGATCAATATGTCACGAACATATATGACTACGGGAGACTAGGAGCACTAGAGGACAAAACTAAATTCTTATTCTATGGTGATCAATGGTGGTGGGAAAGTAATAGGCTAATCCCGATTAATATTTTCCTAAAATCAGATTGGCTACCATTTAGAGCATGTCTACGAACATTCAATACCAAAGATGTGACTATAAAACATGGCCCAAAAGTAAGCATTAATCAGTTAGCGAATAAGAGAATTAAACGTAAACAAATTGTTCTAGTAAAAAAGATTTAATCATTCAATACAGTTAACAAATTCATATGCAAAACAACTAAATGCGAATATGCTATTGAATGACTTTTTTTGAAAAAATAATTTCCATCTGTAGGCTTAACCCAAATCTCTTTCTTTATTTCCGCCATCGGTTTATTTAATAGATGTCGTTTGCCTGGACGAATAAGAGCTAACACAATTGCGACCTCTTCGATACTAGTCGGTTTTATAGTTTTAACTATATTAAAATGACTTCCTAAATGAACTAATTGTTTACAGAATTTCTCATCTAACAATCTCTCCCAGTCTGGTTCTATACTAAGCAACGCGTCAATTTCTTCTTCACTCTCAACATGTTGATATACTCCCATATTCAACAAATCAAGTTTAATGTATCCTCGTTCTTCTGCCTCTTCATACGTCAATGTACAAAGATTAGTTAACGGATTATATGGGATCTCTGTGACGTATATTCCGCTTATGTGCTTTTGTGGGATGCCATGGTTTAATTGCATAGCATCTACATGTTTAATAAGCTCTAGGATTTTAGTTCGGTCAGCAAAATCAATATCTATATCCATTATATTTGTCCAAACATTGCAAATGTAAATGCATCTTTTTCAGTTCTAAAATAAACTGCTACCCCATCAGGATCAATTCGATCTATTTCCCAATCCCAATCTATTTCTTGCTTACCAACATGTTCCTCTAACCATCCTCGATAAAAGTCGTTGGGGTCGGAACTAGACACAGATGTTGGCCAATCAATACTAACCTTAAATTTCAAGAATTTAGATGCCCGCAAATCAATCATATCCTAATCCTTCAACAAATCCAAAAAATTAGTTGTTATTTCTTTTGTGCTACCAATTGATCCTGGATTATAATGAATGCGCCAATAATATGTTCCCCATATCATTTTGTTTTCATATTTAAAAGGAATTATAGCAAATTTTTTTATCCAGGATCCTTTGGTCCTCATCACTATATTAGATGAATAACCACCCCACATATCATCCTCGGCTAACATGTTAGTACCCCGCTGTTAATAATGCATTTTTAATTAGTTCAGTATCAGCAATATAATCTACAAAACGCTTTTGCCAATATTCCGGATCAATCCACGTAAAAATAATCTTCACATGTTCATCGTTTAATCGCTCCAAAAACTCTATTCCAGATTTGCAATTATATATCATCCACGGACTAATCTTACCCTGTGTAATATAATAGCACAATTTGTTCTCATTTCCATAATTAAAAATATGGTTAAAGTCACTCCCGTTTTCATCACCCCATTCGACGGATAATTTGATAAACCGTTCTAATGCGGCATTTGCAGTTTCATGTCTTATGTAGTCATGTAAAAATGCCTCATAATATTCATCTCTACACCATTGGTCTAGCTTCTTATTCTTTTTGATTACCCAATCAATAAACGCGCTAGATCCTATGGCATTAATCTTTTTAATGTGTTTGCCGAATTTGACGAACGCATTATAATATGGACTTTTACGAAAATCGTCATACGTTTTTAACTTAGCACTACCTTGGGTTATTTCATAAAACCGAAGATAGATATGCATTCCTAGTATAACCCCTGGATCGTTTTTTTGTACTATCCTTTTCTTATCTTCACAATTATGGAGTAGTAAAGTACTTTCTTTACGAAATACTTTACCGCAGAATTCACATGCTTGACCGTCTACCATTTTCCTTGTTGAAATAATACATCCTCAAAGTGGATGTTACTACTTATTATATAATCTACTAGTTTACACATTTCATCTAATTCTATGTAATATTCTGGCTTGACTGTTTTTAATACCCGTTCTGATGCAAAATAACTAGGGCGTATTAGGATTATCTTACATACAGAATTTAGCTTTCTAAGATTTTTACATGCTGCATCCAATCCGAATTTTTCAGCATAATATTGATTTGGTTCTGAATGGTGATCGTCTGTTGTGTGACTACCGACAGTTAAAATAATCTTCTGTTTGTCTTTCCATCTATCGTATAATTGATACAATAGAGTAATCTGTGAGGTAACTGGAAGGGCATTGTTGATAAACACATCTGCATCATCTGACAGTGTAAGGACCTGATCCATTTTAAATGGGAGAGCATACCCTAAAGACCTAGAAAATCCAAACACTTGATGACCTGCATTATATAAATGTTCGTACAAGGCGTACCCTAAACCCTTAGTATGTCCGGTAATGGCAATTTTACTCATCTCCGTATCCTTCTAACAATGCAGCATAATCATCATCACTCAAAAGCCTATCCATTGTTTCAATGTCATTAATTTTAGAATTCGGATATAAATTAAGTAGGGTTTTAATTCTTTCTTTACCCTTCTTTGCTTTTGCCACTGGTGGCTTTGCAATCCAACCGTGGAATTGATTGCCCATATTCGGACTAATTGTAGTCAATACTAACCATTGTAATTTTTTATGTGTCGCCTCAATGTCGAAGAATCTCTTATTAGCAAATTTGTTTGCTGCAAGAAGATAATAAGCCTGTAAATCAAACCCACCATTTATTAAGCTTGCATAACGGAGTCCAAGAAATCCACTAAATTTTTTTTGTTGTTCAGGCGTGAGACTGTCATAAAATCCTCTGTCCTTTTTATCTATCGCTCTACATAGGGCAGTAAGATTAACGGTGTCAGTAGCTGTCTTTTTTCGAGAGTTCATATAATACTTTTAATTCCTCTAACTTATCTCTAATTGCTAGATTATTTTTAGAAAATTCCTCCATTTCATAAAATTCATCAAGATAAAACAAACGTTTATATTTAGATGCTTCTTTAATTAATTCTCGTTCCTTACTGCCAGATTTTCTAGCATATACAGTCTCACCACCATCCGGACTTTCGTAGATAGTAACCTCTGTAATTTTATCTACTATCCCTACCATACTTTGCTAATATCCACAACCTCACATTGCCTACTAACTTCTTTTACTAAAAAGATACAAGGTGGATTTGGTCCATCTGTTAGAGGAACCGCCATTAAATGATTATTCTTTAACTTAGGAAAGTACCATTTAATATCTTGATAAATGTCGATAATTTCTATCTCTAAAAATTCCGGTCTAAAGCTCTGTAAGGGGTTAAATACAAATGCACTAAACCCTCTATCGTTCACACTAGTTAACGGAATAACTTCCAGGTCGCCAATATCTTTTTCTCCTATTAGAATTTGCCATTCCTTAGACATGGGTGGAGAGACGGGTACCTTAATAATATGCTCACCAATCTTACATGCCAGGGCGGGAGAATTAAAGCTTTCTAAAAAGATCAAGGGCATAAAGAAATAATCTGGATCCTTTGGATTACTATTATCTAGGACGCAAAAACGGAGATCGTCGACTTCTTCTGGAATATTATCTAATTCAAACGCATTATTTTCTATTGTAAGTATCTTCATCTTATTACTATACACTATCCTTTCTTTATTTGCAATATTTTAGTTTAAATATCATGAAACCTTTTTCGGAATAACATTCAATGTGAGAAGCAATTGCTGCTCCTCCTCCAAAATTAAGATCACACCAAACTACTTCCATATCATATTGTTTAAGTTCAGGATACTGATAATCGTATTGTACTGATATTCCATTATTGTTTTTAAAATTAGACAAGACTGGAAGGATCCAATCTATTGTAGCCAGATCAGCATAATCAATAAAACTAATTGTTTTCCAGGGTTCTTTTTTCATTTGCAATACTTTAACTTAAACATCATGAAACCTACTTCGGAATAACAATTAACTTCATCGATTCCATATTTAGGATCATTAGTAACTACCGTCCAATGTACCTTTATATCATATTTGTCTAATTCGTAAAATGGATATTGACTGCCTATTAATGTGCCTGATCTTCCGCTTAACTCGGCCAAAGCTCTGGCCACCCAGTTGACATCTGGACTATTCCAAATTATTATTCTCCAAGGTTCTTTCATTTGTAATATTTTAGTTTAAAAAAAAGAAAATCTTGTTTACTTTTAAATTTTATTCCTTGTAGTCCGCCATAATAAATATTATCATATACTAGTTTTGCGTTATACAATTTTAATTCTGGATAATCATATACCATATATTCTTTAATTCCAGCATTAGATTTCATATCGCATAGAACATCTCTTATCCAAGTCTCAAACCTACTATTTTGTTTACTAACAAAAGATAAAAAATATTCGTCACTCATTTCCAATCTACCTGGTCAACATGAAATGGATATCTTGCATCTTTATATTGCTGCTTACGCTTAATCAAATGTCTTTTCGAGTATTTGCTTGTGCTTGCAATATCCCAAATTTGAACAAAGTCTTTGTCTTTGGCTCGTCTAATTCCTCGCCCGATAGACTGGATAACGCGGACGAAACTTTTCCCTGGTTCCAATAATACCAAATTAAATATCCTAGGAATATTAATACCAATAGAGGCAATACCATAAGTAGCAAAAATAAGCTTGCTATTAAGTACGGCAACCTCATCGTAGTGGTCCTGCCTATCCAATACTTTCGTGTTCCCATTTATAAACACCGCCTCGTCAAAATAGCTGTTTAATAATTTACCTGTTGCAATACGATCTATTAATACTAGAGTATTTCCTGTTATACTAATTTCTTTTATTATCCCAGCAATGTATTTAATTCTTTCATCATCAGTAACTAGGTATTTTAGTTCTGCCGGATACGTCTTAAAGTTTACAAAATCCTCTAACTGTAATATATGAACGTGGCAATCGGCTAATACTTTCTTCTTCTGTAATTCGTGTGCCTGCAACCTAGCGAGTACTTCCCCTATTCCAACTCGAATTGCATAAAAATCAAAATCTTCTTTTGGTATTGTTCCTGTTAATCCCCACCTTAACGGTACGTCAGCGAAAATTCCAGTTAACATGGCCATCAATACTTCGGCTTTTCCCATATGTGCTTCATCAACTATTACTGCACAAACACCATCTAGAAAATCATAAATCGAAATCTCAGCTTCACCTTCTTTAGTATTTTTCAATAAGTTATTAAGGCTTTGCCATGTGCAGATTGTATGGGTTTTATTGTACTCTTTTCGGTCTCCGTAATAAACGCCTACATCTAACCCTAATATCTTATAGTCGGCTTCTGTTTGTCGAACTAGGCTTTTACTTGGTACAATTACTATCGTTCTGCCATATTTTTCACATTTATGACTGAGAATAGCGGTAATAATTGTCTTTCCTGCGCCAGTTGCTACCTCTTGTAATCCTTGTCTATTTTCTAAATATACGTTTATTAATTCAACTTGGTAATCTCTAAGTTCAATATTTTTTCCTGCATGAACATGACCTTTAGGCCATTTAAAATGACTGTAGCTATCCTTGTGAACTCGTTCAAATTCATACTCTATTGTTGAGGTGCGTTCATCCTGTAACTCAATATCATATCCACGTCTTTCAATTATTGGTAAAATATCTACTAGCAGATTGACGTATGATGCTCCACTAAGTTGAAAAAAGTATTTACATCCGTCCCATCTGCCCAACTTAACTGCTGGAATATGGTGGGCGTAAGGTAATCGAAACTTAAACTTGTCATGTAGTTCTTTCCTAGTACCTAAATCTAATCCGTCAAATTTTATATTAACTTCATCTTTAATAGTTAAAATGGTTTTCAATTTCTGTTCCAAGCCAAGTCATTCTAATGCCCTTCTCATAGCCGACCCCCATAATCTTAAGGGATTCATATTCTTTATATGTAGGATCTATTCCCAACCTATTAGAAATACAAATAATTCGATCAGTTACTCTTAACCACTCTCTATAAACTGTCTGCATTGATGTTTGCGGAGGAATAGTTACTATATTCAATTGATTTGAATTATTAGAAATTTCCTGTGGATCCTTAATAATAGTTACTGCATCAAATCCAGTACCTTTTAGTTCTTTAGATATTATGTTTGCTAATTTATTAGAAGTAATTCCCCTTGCACGGCCATTATTAAAAGTCGGCATAACCTGTGCAGTATTTATAAACATAACATTTCTATTTGCTAGATAACAATACCGTAATATTGGATTAACCTTAGAAAACTGGTCAACCTTATAATCTATAGTTGATGAATTTAACAATCGGTTAATAACCTCTGATTCTTTACTAAGAATTTTATCAACAGCATTTCGCACACCCGCGCCAATTCGATATCCATACAGTTTGCGTCGATCAGTTAAGTAAATAAGCTTTTCATCAACGCCCATTCCTTCTGTGTTCTTATTTATCGCGATCATTAACGCTGGCGACGCCCGTGTAATTGTTTTATCATCTAACACTACAAGAGGATCACCATAATTTCTATCTTCACTCATTACTCTTTCATACAACTTCAAGACTTCAGATGTGATAGTAATATTTTTATATTTGCGAACTAGATCTATTACTTCCTTAATATTATACGGTGAATCATAAATGTACCATACATTAGATTTTGAATTATAAAATACATTACCGTATAATTTCTTACTTAATTTTAGAAGAATCGGTGTTAGGCTATTTTCAAACCTAAATTTTAATTCCAAATAGTTTGACAGTGAACTAATTCGCAATTCCTCATTAATTTCAGCAAGGACACGAGTCGGATATCTAAGAGGTAATGAGTGCGGATCCGGAACATCAACCTTCGCTTTTACTTTAAGTTGACGTTTATATTTGGTTAATAAAATGCAGGCTAATTCTTTTTGCTTTTCGGTATAACTCCGCACTTCCGCGCGAGCCAAATTTTTGATAACTAATGTATCCTTTTTGGCTAGGGAAATAGTTTGATGATGCTTACTATGCAGAGCAGAAAGATATAGCTCGCGCATATAATCTTCCAAATATCGAAAAGTCTTTAATTGGTGCATAGACATATCTATTATTATAGCATAGGTAGATTATCTAGTCAAAAAAAATGCCCCCGATGTTCCGGGGGCAAAGTTGTTGCCGGGGCTAACCTGCAACAATTCTTATCTTTGGGTACGGCGCCTAAAACACAGTTCCTTCGCATACTGCTCCCATTTCTCCGGAAACGATTTGAGCAAGTCTGCTACTTTGATGCCCATGCGCAGGCTCACTTCCGAAAGGTTGTCCTGTTCCCTGTAAATGAAATCCAGCACCATTTCTTCTTGTTCCTTCGTAAAATCGTAGGCTGCAAACAGTTCGCCCGTTTTGGCGACTTCCTGGATGCGAATGATTTTGTGCCGCGGCGTGTCCATCGACAGGTCCAAGTAATGGCAGCGTGACTGAAGTGCATCAAGGTGATCACGCAATTTCGGACTACGGATATGGTCGAACTTAGTGTTGGTAATAATGATCACCGAACCACGGAATTCGAAACTATCCGGAATACCCTCACGACGCAGCGTATGCGAATCGGAATTCCAGCTAATTCTGCGCGACTTGCCCGAATCCAGCGCCCCTTTGAGCAAGTTCAAACACAATTCATCATGCAACGGAGTATCGCAGTCATCGAATACAACCACGCAACCCTTCTCGGAATACTTGAACAGGTTAGTGTACAAGCCCAGGGCCGATGATGCACCCTTAATAACCGAATAAGGAAGCGGTTTGTTAGCCACTTGCGAGAACAACGTGCTGCGCTCCAGTTCTTGTTCGACACCAAAGCTCTTGCCGACTCCCGGAGGGCCAACAACAATCATAGCACGGATGTCACCAGCAATTGATGCTTTCGTCATTTCGTGCAGCATGTCAAAGCGGTGATTAATTTCTTCAGCAATTTCACCGTCAGTTTGTTCGATCACTGGGGTAACAGTAGCCGTCGGCATCGACCCACCTGCAAATTCGTAGGAATCGACACCAGCAACCTTAATTTTAACTTGTTCCGGAAAGCCGGGAAACCGGCCATTGTTTGCTACAGTCACGTACCCGCCTTTTTTGCCTTGCTTGAATTGTTCGACAAGTACGAACGCCTCGTTAACGACCTTCACGTTACGATAAGTGCCTTCTTTAATAAGAATAGTTGCGCTCATGTATTAGCCCCGTTGAAGTAAAGTTGTTATGCAGTTATTATAATGCCTAGTGCCATATAGGTCAACCAAAATGAGAAACTATATTCTCCTTATTAATCAATAACTTAGCATATTGGGGGTCTTGTAAGTACTTGATTCTATTGTGGTTTATCGGGTATCTCTAGTAGAGCCCGAAGTATCCTTGTCATATCCATGCTTTTGACGCAATTTCTTGGCGGCGGCAGGACGGGTATCGAGCGGCTGTCCCTTAGGTTTTTTAGTTGCGTCGGACGTTGTTGATATTGTTTTAACAGTACCAAATCGGAAACTAATTTTTCGTTGGGGCGGAGTTCGTGCAGTATAGCTGTCGCCGTCAACTTTAATAATGCCATCAAATATTGGAGGCCAAACAATCTTAAATTTATTAAAAAATAAACCACCGTCTTTATCGGTTTCTGTTTTAGCATAGACCTGTACCAGACTACTTTTACTTAAAACAGCTTTAAAAAAATCAGTAATTAATTTCGGATTTTCATTAAGTTTAATTGCCACAGATTTTGCTATCATGGCTAATAAATGAAATCCTAATTGATATTCTGGATGAGATTTATCAGTATTATATGGAACTGTATCTAATATTCGTTGCCAATTTTCTGGCAATGCATCTACTTCTTTTATTCCTTTCTTATAAATCGATGCTAAAAACTTTCTGTCAGAGGTAGTTATCCAACCATAACTTTCTGCAAGATCCAATGGACCATTAATTGCTGTTTTAGAATTTAATAATTCAATTGCCTGAATTTGTTCTTTATATATTGATCTAACTGCTGGACTAAATTCAGTAGATTGTAAGGTATCAGCAATAGTTGCTATGCTAGGACTGGCCCCACCGCTACTATCTTTAACGCTAATATCAATTTTTTCATTACCAAAATGGATCATAGCATCAATTAATTTTTCTCCGATGGGGGGGAAACTGACAGCCGTTGCTTTAACCCAAGATGTTCCTAATGGTTTTAATATTCCATCTTCTACTTCTTTATAATTACCTTCAGTAAAATTTCCTGTTTGCAAAGCTATTGGTGCTGCTAATTCACTTAATTTAACTTCGATTGCGGATTGAAATTGTGCTAAATCAGGAACTGGAGTTTTTTTATAATTTAAAACATTAGTTAATAATTTCGGTAATCCTAATTTTAATTCTACTGGTAATTTATTTTTATTTGCGCCTACGGCCACCGCGGCAATTAATTGGTTAATACTGTATATTGTTCCGGCAGTAATAAAATCTGTTGGTTCAATCGGCAACATTGCTTTTTTCATTTGCGGAGTTTGTGCCCACAAGCCCGTGTCCTTCGCAAATTGACTAGTTTGCCAAAACACGGCATTTGGGCCTAAACTACGTTTAGATGAAGTTTTTCGTACAAATATATATTGATCACTAGTAACATCATTCTTCATTATAACAATAATAGCAGATTTTCCGTGACGTAAACCGAAAGTAGAAACATTTTTTGATCCAATGCTCTCTGTTACATTAAGAATTTCTTGGGAAAGGCGATCTGATCCTTTTAATTCTGGTTCATCTTCATAGACAAGATTAGGATCAGGTGGCAGTATTATAATATCTTCAAGTTGATATGTTTCTTTTGTTTCTGAATGAACAAATGGAATATATTGACCTTGCTGAATTTCGATCCAACGTCTAGCAATCCCTCCAGAAGATTCAATTAATTTAATTTTTAGGAGATTTTCTAATAAATCACGCATGATAGAATATTTATCTGAAAACAAATAAACGCTTAACGATTGCGTAATTTAGCGGTAACTAACCAATGCCAACCTAAATTCTTTCTCATCATTTCTCGCAGGTATTCTGGCATCGCTGCAAACCACGGAGTAAGTTCTAGTTGCTTTTGTTTGTATTTTTCTAAATCATACATAAAAATATGATCACGTTCAATCGATTCTATTGTAAAATATGGATATAACAATTGTTCTATATCATCATCATCGTAGGTATATGCTAACGGACATCCTGCTTGTGCTTCATATTGATCAAGTCCAGCATCAATCATCATAGACTTCCAACTATTTTCTGCATACACCATAAACTTTAACGTGCCTCTAGTTTTAATTACAACAGACGCTCCGTTAATTACTTTGTCTGGGTGTGGAGTATGATGAATTACGCCCATGCTGTAAACTAAATCATAATAATTTTTAGGTAAATGTTTTTCTATTAATTCAGCATCCATTTCTAATAGTTCACCTGTTAGATTAAATGTCTGTAACCTATCTATTGCAAGGTTTAAACTTACAGGGCTCAATTCGATGCCAGTATATACAGCACCAGCTTCAATAAATTGTTGAGCGTCGGCGCCGATTCCACATCCTATTTCTAATACTCGTTTACCATTCCATTTAGGAAAATCAGCAAACGGTGCAAGATGTGGTTCTACATTATTCCGCCAGGTTATTGTTTCTCGATAATATTCGGGGGTACCAACTTTTAATTTAGAATGATTAATATTGCAGGGTTGTGCATCCCAATATTCTTTAATTTTAGTTTTAGATGGTACTCCCATTTCTAGCTTTTTACATCTTTTAAAAGTTTTCTAGCGGCTTCATCTTCGGTATCAGCAACTCCCTTAATAAAGACTATTGTCTTTTTCAGGTTTGGAAAAACATATTCTTGTGCTTCATCGCCTTCTTGATTTACGGTAATTACAAAACCGTTTTCTACTCGTCTTACTTCTAAACTATTAAACATATTGCGCCTCCTCAATGGGCTGAACTTGATACGATAGTCTAACAGGTTTTCCTTCCTTTGTCAAAACAGAACTAGGTTCATCGTTATAGATATGAACTGGATATTTTTGCTTATCAAAAATACTAGTCCTATTAGGTTTAGGTTTAGAAAATGATCCGTCTGGATATTGCCAATTTATGTGTACATAAAACGGTGCCTTATCATAATATGGTTCGAATTCGTTGCTCCAACGTAAATGAACCTCAATAATATAATCACCGATCGTTTCAATATTAATTTTTTCAAGCTTATCTAACCCTAATGCAATTATTTGCTTCAAAACTATACTAGAAATTGAAAGCAATGACGATTTAGTTATTAACCAACTGTCTGGTCTTGCTTCCCAAACGTTCTCACAATTTGCATCAGCTATGTACACGTCACCAGTTTTAAAATTAATATCCCAGCTTACCCAAGGACCATAAAACTCTTCCATCCAAAGATATCCGGCCTTATAATTTATATCTTTACTTGATATCCATCGTTCAACACCAATACCCATACCCCAAAGATTAGTAATTGGTTTACTAATGGTTGGAAAAATGACTGGATCAATTCCATGCGGGAAAACTGTGTATCCTAATCTTTGATACAATTCAAGTTTATTGTAAACCCACCGATAATCTTTATAAATTTGCCAGGCTTCCACGTCATTCATATTTTTTTCTTATCTTCTTTGTAAAATTTAAGATGATCTTCCGGAATGTGCGAAAACAAACGTTGTCCTGGATGATCCGGTTTTTCGAATGTTCTCCACCAAATAACTTTGTTTTTCTTTTTAGGAGCAAGATTTGAGACATAGACATGTTTATTAACAGGAATTATTATAGCTCGCCTAATTATTTCGCCAGACTGCAAGAAGACGTCTTGTCCATCAATCAACTTCGGTAACATATATAAATCTTTAGAACGCATCAACGTATTTACTCCGTAATACTAAACACAACCAATCATCTTCGGAAATAGTTTTATATTGATTATTATTATTACTTCTGAAATATCCTGGAGCGCCATTATTCCACCATTCACTTTTAACTAAAACTTCATCAAATTGATATGCACCTAAAAACGGAATATGCATTGATACTGTACTAACATGAGCTTCTGATCGTTTATAATAATATTTGTCTTCAAAACGAACAATAACCTCTATTTTTTTTATTTCGCTCATATTGCTCGATACTTAATTCCGGTTTCATCACACATAATCTTAGAAATGCCAATAGAATCCTTCCATCGCTTAACTCGATCATCATTTTCATCTGGTACATAACCAACTATTTCAACAACTCCTGCTTGAACAGCCAATTTACAACATTCATTACAAATAGGAGGAATCATAAATGATGGCCAAACATATAACGTAGTTCCCCGTGCCTTATCACCTGCCATTAAAATAGCGTTAACCTCTGCGTGAACGACCAATTTATATTTTAATTCTCGATCATTATATCGCTCAACACTATCATCAATGCCTCTCGCAAACCCATTATATCCATGACCAACAACAATCTTTAAATCATTAACTAATACAGCACCTACTTTTGTACTTGGATCTTTACTCCAACTGGCATAATGTTTTGCTAATTCTAAAAAACGAACGTCCCAATGATTAACTGTCATATTCTACGCTGCTTTCTGTTGCATCGTGTGCTCCTTGTGGCCGCCACGCATCTACTTTTTGGTTTCTTTTTATAGACTGCTCAGGATAACCTTTCTCAAGTCCGGTAAGTCTGCCTTTTGTTTCGTCAAGTTGATATTGTAATCCAGCAACATGTTTATTCATTACGTTTTCCATTGCTAATGATCTCTCAACTTGACGAACTAATTTAGCAAATGGACCCGGACCTGTATCTATATGAGGTTGTTTATGATTTGCTTCTTGTTGGGTTAAGGATAACAACAAACTTAATTCCTTCCAAGCTGAATGCACACTAGGATTTCTTGATAACATAATTTTATCAAAAACCTCTGCGTATTCCTGTAACATCTCCATTTCTTCTTGTACTAAACTGTTTGAATTTCCAATTTTTTCTGATGCTCCTGATATTGACATATCTTCTCCTTTTAAATTATTGACTTGATCCTACGCTTGATGCTAAGATAACTAATTCAATTACTTTGCCTTCAAGTACCTGATCGTGTCCTAAATATCGAAATTGTTTAAGCGCGGCAAGAGAGGTCATATCGCCACGTAAACTATTTTCGTATAATACATGTATCTCCTTTGAAATATTCTCACCTTCACTGCTATGACTAGCGACCTCACTAAATAAATTATGTAATACAGTCATTCCCATATCTTGTTTCCTTTATGTCCAAAGATTCTGTCGAATCTTTATTAAACGAATTAACATTTCGGTATCTTCGTCATCGTATTCTTGTTGAATCACGCGACATTTTTCATACATCTTAGTTACTGGTTCTCTTTCTTCGTCAGTTCTTTTCGAAATCTGTGCAAGACTGGTTAATGGATTCTTATCATAATATTCATCCACTCCACTCGCCTCATACGGATCAGGCCTATTAGGTCGAACAAATTTCCACCAACTATATAACGTATGAGTTTCTTTTGCTGCTATTGCTTGTGGCAAGGGTTCGCCAAAGCCGTCGTCACCCTCTTTTGCTCCGCAGCTTTCATCATATACTAACGATTCTTCCCAAAGTAAATGATCAATCCCTGCTCGAGGTGAACGCCACCCTCGATAACGTAGACCAAAGAATCCAGGGCGGCACCATCGTGGAGTGTTGTATTTTTCTCTTAGTTCCTTATCACCCCATGCAATATGGTGGTGGGCCTTTTCTACTTCTATAAAATCAACTAATTCTTCAAAAAGACCATGAAGTATTCTTGTATCAAATTCGTTCCATTGTCCTGGAGGTAGTTTTGTTTTCAAGTAATGACGTTTGTCGACAAACCTGTTATTTAGGTAGTATTGAATTTTATGCAGTTGGTCTGGAATAAACATCCAAATATTTTGTAGGATATCTAATCCTTCCTCTGCAATCCAAAAACGGATTGGGTGCTTAATTTTGGCATCGGCCTTCCAGTCGTCCCATTCACCAAATCCTAGCGCGTAAGGTTTCTTTGCGCCGCGGATCCAATCAGCAAATTTAGAACATGTCCAATATTCGGCTCGCATCATATCTACTTTCTCCAAGAATTAATAATATCATGTACCTTAAGCCAAAGCCTAGCATCACCTTCTTTGATCACCTCAAGTAACAATGCCTTCTCTGCTAGATAAATTTTAGCAAAACCCTCATCATATTGAGTGATGGAAGTAATGTTGTCTAAAATATCAGCAAGCTTAACTGATTTAGCCTCAGGTGACGCAGAAGCAAGATGTGCCCTATCTAATGCCTTTCTTGTTTCTCTGTTACCATCCGATGGCTTACTAACGTTAGTTAGTTGTTTTGTCAATACAGCAATATCAGTACCAAATAAACCACTAATGTCTAACATAGTAACTTCGGTATCCTCAATTGTATCATGTAAGTATGCTGCCGCAACCATTTCTGGTGTTGCTGTAGCAATCTCATTTGCTACCGTTTTAGCCACAGCCTCTACGTGAACAAAATATGGTTGACCCGTATATTTTCTAAGTTGGCCAGCAGCGGCGTGAGCAGCATAGGCAAAAATCTTAGCTCTTTCAACTACGGGATGAACTAATAACGTCATTACTTTTTCCTTTTGACTTTAGTTTTTTTCTTTTTTTTAGGTTTTAAAAAATTAAACATTTCATCTGTTTGTTTTATTGCCTGCTTAATTGCTAAATTTTCTTTTTTAATTACCTTATGATCTTGTAAAACGCACACCATAAACCTATGCAAATCCTCAGGAGAAACAGTCCATTTAATTGGTTTAATCTGTTTAGTTCGATCCAAATTAAAAGCACGTTGGGCTAAGTCTAAAATAATTGAGAATTTATACTCCATATAAATATCCTTATAGTTCATTGTACATTAAATTAAGCATCTTGTCAATTATGATAGACCTAGTTAAAACCAAATTAACCGAAATTGTGCTAGAAAACGACAAAATTGGGATAATGATTTCCGGTGGTTTGGATAGCGGATTATTACTATTCCTACTTCTTAGCCTTGGTCATCGGGCCTCTTCTAAAACCAAAGTATTTACTGTTCCTAGATTTGATGATAGTATTATTCATTCACATAGGATGGTGGATTGGGTAACTAGTATATTTAATGTATCAATTCCGATTATAGAAGTAGGTGACCCTACATTATTTCATAGCCAACAAGTAAACAGCGGAGTGAGCGAAACATTAACTATGGTTGATACAATATTATTAGGCGATACTTGGTTGCCGACTATTAAGCTAGGTGGCACTACGCCAATTCGATATAGGAATTCTAATCCAAAGGTGAATCAAGTTTATTTAGATTTGAATTTCAATAAAACCCATGTTATTAAAATAGCGCATGATTTGGGATTATATGATTTGTTTATTATGAGTCATTCTTGCACTCAAAGTAAACTGTATAGATGTAATGAATGTTGGCAATGCCAAGAACGTGCGTGGGCGTTTAATGAATTAGGATTG
>Ga0307379_10002995_pt1 | contig 24659 bp, 19 predicted proteins | sample UN2MG_FD_202237 | JGI IMG/M metagenome (GOLD analysis project Ga0307379, IMG submission 202237) | Soil microbial communities from Risofladan, Vaasa, Finland - UN-2 | ecosystem: Environmental > Terrestrial > Soil > Coastal area > Acid sulfate soil | place: Finland: Risofladan, Vaasa | collected...
TAAATCTGTTTGAGATTGACCCCAAGGGCATGAAAAAAACGAAAGTGGTCCGGCCCCATGGCCGCCCCGCCGGTATAGGCATTTCGGACACGAGACAGACCGAGATGATCTTTAACTTTATTCTGGACCGTAATCGATGCCAACCATCCCAAAAATGCCCAGTACCAAGGTATGGTTTTTTTCTGAAACTTAAGATCTGCCACATGATAACCGATCTTGGTGGAGAACTCATAGCATTTCCGTTTGATCCAGGTGGAATCCAAATACTTAACCTGGACTGTCCGGGTCATCTGCTCGTACATCCGCGGAGGGGCGAACATCACATGGGGGCCGATTTCTCTGATATTATCCTGAGCGGTTTCAGACGCCTCGGGGAAATTGATGGTGTATCCCACCTGTAGACCGCAGGAGATCGACATCATCTGTTCTCCGATCCAGGCAAAGGGGAGATAAGAGACATAATCATCCGTAGGCCTGCAAGGATCCACAGCCATGAGGTGCTGGCCCATGGTCAACATGTTATTGTGGGAAAGGAGTGCGCCTTTGGGGCGTGAGGTGGTTCCGGAAGTATAAAACAGTAGAGCTACTTCGTCTCCGTGGCCTTTATCGATCATCTCTTTGAATAACTGCGGCTGTTGTTGTTCCAGTTCCCGGCCCAGCTCCTGAACTTCCGTGAGGCTGATCAGATAGTCTTCATTATAGTTTCGCATCCCTTTTGGATCATCCCAGATAATCTTTTTCAGCCTGGGACATTCATTAAAAATAGAGATGGCCTTGTCTACTTCCTCTTGACCTTCACCGAATATAAATTTGGTGTCTGAATGGTCAATGATATACTTGACTTCCTCGATCAAGGAGTCCTGGAACAGCCATACACCCACACCTCTGGCACAAAGCGCGGCCATTTCCGCCCAAAGACCTTCCGGGCGATTGTCCCCGATCATGGCGACCTTGTCCCCTTCTTCGAGGCCTAAACGAACGAGACCCAGCGCCAAATATTTGACATTTTCCAAATAATCATGCCAGGTAATGGGCCGCCATATGCCAAACTCCTTCTCCCGCATGACCACCCTGCCCTTTCCGTATTCGGTGGCTTTTTCATAAAATAATTTGGGGATGGTCAGATCTTTTGTAACTTCAATATGGTATTTGCTGTTATTCTGATCTGTTTTATCTTCTTGTTGCATAGAGGTCCTCATCACCCAGGTAGGCCTTAATCACCTCAGGATGATTCTGGACTTCCTCAGGTGTACCGTCGATAATCATGTTGCCGAAATTGAGAACAAAAACATGATCGGAAAGATCCATAACCACACCCATGTCATGCTCTACCAGAATACAGGTGACTTTCCAGCGTTCTTCTTCATTAATGTCTATTACAAAGCGGGCCATGTCCTCCACTTCTTCGAGATTGAGTCCGGCCAGTGGTTCATCCAGAATTAATAGTTCAGGGTCCAGAGCCAGTGCCCGGCCGAGTTCCACACGTTTCTGCAGTCCATACGGCAGCATCCCCACAGGTTTATGCCGGATATGTTGAATCTCCAAGAGATCGATGATCTCTTCCTCAATAAAGTTTCGGTGTTCGATCTCTTCCCGGGCGGTTTTGCCGACATATATGGATCCGCTGATAATGCCTGATTTTAAATGGATATGTCGTCCCAGACGAATGTTATCCAATACCGTCATACCGCCGAAAACCTCGACTTTCTGAAACGTTCTCGCAATACCCAATTCAGCACGCTGAAAAGGCCTGAGTTTGTCGATTTTTTTTTGTTTGTAATAGATATTCCCCTGTTGCGGGGTATAAAGACCGTTGATAATATTCATCATCACCGTTTTGCCGGCGCCGTTGGGCCCGATTACAGAATGTATCTCACCTTTTCTTATTTTCAGTTTAACGCCGGCGAGGGCACATACTTTGCCGAAAAACATATGGACATCCTCGAGTTCCAACAGGACGTCATTTTCTTTTAGATCGTCTGATGCTGCCAATATTTTTCACCTTCACTGATACAATCGAAAAAAATAAATTCCTATCCGGTGGCGTTCGTTCTCCTCCGTCCACAGCGGAATAGAAATTCCGAAAAATTTAACAGGTGTTCATTCTCAAAAAAGAGTTTCGAAAACCTATTTTCTGAATATCATTCATTTTTAATCAAGAGATAATATAAATATTTTCAATTATTCAAGTAAAAATCCGCTCAATCTACGAATTCAGAAAATAAATTTTTCAATTCATGATTCCGATCTGCCGAAGTTTGGATAAAAAATGGGGATGCATTTTTGAACATCCCTAAACGGAGGCGTCTTTGGGTAATCACCCGGCGCCATTTCAAAACCTTCCGGCGAGAGATTTTTGACGCTTTTGCCGAAAAGTGCTTAGCAAAGCGTCGCATAAAATTTTGTGCTGTTTGAGGGTAATCGCCCGAGTTCTAAGAATTTATCACAGCGAGCTTAGCGCTTTGCAAAAGGCTCAAACCAACGAATGGGAGGTTTTGAAATGGCGCCTACAAAATAATTACTTTCTGTACGGCTTTGACAATTTCTTCAGGGTCATCCATGATCTGCAGAATTTCAAGATCTTCCGAAGATATCCGTTTTTCACCAAGCAACTTGTCTTTTATCCAGTCGATAAGCCCTGCCCAGTATTCCGAGCCCACCAGAATTAACGGAAAAGGCTTTATGCGACGGGTTTGAATCAGCGTGACCGCTTCAAACAGTTCATCCAGGGTGCCGAAACCACCGGGAAGGATAATATAGGCACTGGCATATTTGATGAACATGACTTTGCGGATAAAAAAGTATTTAAAGTCGAGTTTAACATTTGCAAAAGGATTCGGTTCCTGCTCAAACGGAAGAATAATATTCAGCCCAACCGATGTGCCCCCTGCATCTGCGGCACCCTTGTTGGCTGCTTCCATAACACCTCCGCCCCCGCCGGTGATAACAGAAAAGCCGTTTTTTGCAAAAAGCTCCGCTATTTCTTGAGCTTTCTTATAAACAGCATCATTCGGTTTAATTCTTGCCGAACCGAAGATGCTCACGGCAGGCCCTAAATCATGGAGGGTATCCACCCCTTCAACAAACTCTCCCATGATCTTGAAAAGCCGCCAGGGTTCCCCTAGCGTTAAATCGTCAACAACAAACTGTTTTTCCATTTTTATCCGCGACTCACTTTGATATCGACATACAGCCGACAGGCCTAAACTGCTCACGTCCCCCCGTTAAATCCGATGGTAACATCATCCTGATCCACAATGACCGGAACCTTGCGTATACCGTCGGAATATTTCAGCATGGTCTTCATTTGACCAGGATCCGTCTTAACGCTAAAGTAGTCGACCGCCCTGCCCTGCTTGGCAAAAGCTTCACGAGCTTGATTGGTATAGGGTCAAGTGTCTTTGCCGAAAATCAATATTTTATCAGCCATGGGTCCTCCCTCCCTAAGCTATAATTAATACCCGAGTACAATAAAAAATAATTTCTTGCAATTTCAGACTTTTGCAATTAATAGTCAGAAAATCACTAACAGCTATTTAATCTTTTGTCAATGATTACAGATTGACAAATACCATGGCGGTTGATAAAATTTTAATGAATCTTAAGGGGGCGTTCTTTTCTAATTTGTACGATGAACAAATCTGATAACAGGCTTTCAAAGAGTGTTACCATTACAAACGATCTTGGCCTTCACGCAAGATCCGCAGCTCAGATAGCAAAACTCGCCCAAAACGTAAAATCAAAAGTGTGGATCATAAAGGACGGAGAAAAGGTGGATGCCGCCAGCATCATCGACATTCTTACGCTGGCCTGTGCCAAAGGATCAAAAATTACTTTAAAAATTGACGACCAATCGGATCTTGATATTTTAAACGATATCACCCAGCTGATTGAAAGCGGCTTTGGAGAATAACCCGGCATGTTTGATACCAACGAAATGGAAATACACCTTCACGGTATTGGTGTTTCTCCGGGAATTTGCATCGGCAAGGCATACCTGGTTGGCAAGGAAGGCGTTGATATTATTGATAAATACCACATCGGTGAAGATGATTTGCAAAACGAGATCAAACGGTTCAAATCTGCCGTAAAAAATGCCAAGGATAAACTGCAGGAAATCATTGAGTCAACGCCTGAAGGATTGCGCGAACACGCCTATATTCTTGAAACCCACAAGGTCATGCTTAAGGACAAGATGCTCTATGACAAGACGATAGAAACCATAGAAAAAGAACGGATAAACGCTGAATGGGCGCTCAAGAAAGTCGTATCGAATGTCAAATCCATGTTTAACAATATGACGGATGCTTATTTACAGGGGCGGGCGGCCGACTTTGTACATGTATCTGAGAGCATCATGCAGAACCTTGTCGGGGCAAAAACGGTAGATATCGCCCTTATCGACAAACGGGTCATTCTGGTTGCCACAGACATCTCGCCTGCAGAAACCAGCCAGATACAACTGGAAAAGATACAGGGGCTTGTCACCGATCTCGGCGGCAAGACATCGCATACGGGCATCATTGCCCGGACCTTTGAAATTCCCGCTGTTCAGGGCCTTGACAATGCCACCCGGACAATCAAAAACGACGATATCATCATCGTAGACGGCAATTCCGGCATTGTCATCGTCAACCCCACGGATCAGACCCTGATAGAGTTCGAAGAACGTCAATCCAGATACGAAGAATATCGAGCAGTTATTACCAGAGACAGCCACCTTCCGGCCGAAACAACCGATGGGTTCAAACTGGAGGTTATGGGAAATATTGAACTCCCTGAAGAGGTTGTTTCCGTAATCAACTATGGTGGAGACGGAATCGGACTTTTCCGAACTGAATTTCAATATTTAAGCCAATTCAATTTTCCCAGTGAGGATCAGCTGTTTGACCAATACAAGGATGTCATTGAAGTCATGATGCCAAAGTCCGTGACGATTCGAACCCTCGACATCAGCGGCGAAAAAGCAGTGTCTTATGCCACTAATTCTGAAGAAAGGAACCCTGTTTTAGGACTTCGTGGAATACGGTACTGTTTAAAAAAACCGGAAGTTTTCAAAACCCAGCTGCGTGCCATACTAAGGGCCTCTGCATTCGGCAAAATCAGAATTCTGTTTCCGATGATATCCTGCCAAGAAGAAGTCTTGGCGGCCAAAAAGATGTTTGCTGAGGCCGCCGATTCTCTGGATAAAGAAGGTACACCCTTTGACGGGAACATAGAGATCGGCATAATGATAGAAGTCCCTTCGGCCGCGATCATGGCGGATGTAATGGCAAAGGAAGTCGATTTCTTCAGTATCGGAACCAACGACCTTATACAGTATACCTTGGCAGTGGACAGGGTCAACAAACAGGTTGCCCACCTGTATCAGCCGCTCAACCCAGCCATTATCCGGATGATCAAACATGTTGCCGATGTCGCAAAGAACAGCGACGTGAAAGTTTTCATGTGCGGAGAGATGGCAGGCGACCCGGTTAACATACCGATACTCTTAGGATTGGGAATTAAAAGATTGAGCATGAATCCTCAGTCAATACCGGCAGTTAAAAAGATTATTCGATCCCTCAATGTCGAAGATGCCAAACGCTTTACCAACGACGCTCTAAAAGAGACAACCGAGACGGGCGTGTTGGAACTGGTGTTTCAAACTTACGGCAGTACACTGTTCGAAATAGGCTATGCCGAATCATAATCTCTTCCTTTTATTCCTTTGGTATCATTATGGTTTTCATGAATTTTCCAAGGCATCCTCGACGTTCGCTCGTTTGGGGTATAAGATCGATTTTTCACCAAGGAGAAAAAACGTTTGAGCTCAAATCATATCAAAATTCTAACTGAAAACAGAAAAGCCAGACACAACTATTTTATTGAAGATACTTACGAGGCTGGGATGGTCCTTTTGGGAACCGAAGTTAAATCACTTCGGCTGGGCCGCGTTAATTTGAAAGATTCATATGCCAGAATAAAAAAGGGGGAGGTGTTTGTTCACCAGATCCATATCGGTGCGTATCCCTTTGCTTTTTATGGGAATCACGACCCTTTAAGAAAAAGAAAACTCCTTTTGCACAAGGATGAAATAAAAAAGCTATACGGCAAAGTCAATGAAAAGGGGCTCTCCCTCATTCCCTTGAAGATTTATTTCCAGAACGGGAAGGTCAAATTAACCCTGGCCCTGGCCAAAGGCAAGCGCAAGTATGATAAACGGGAGACCATCCGGCGGCGTGACGAACAAAGGGATCTGGAAAGGTCCAAAAAGGAATATTAGGGCCTGCCGCCGAAACCCGGTGTCTCGGAATTTGTATACCACAAAAAATCAATATTCCACACAGGCGATTCCTAAACTCGCCCTTCGGGCTCAACCAGTCGGAATCGCATTTCTTTCTCTTCACCAAGGCGAATTTCAGTCACACAGGAACGGTGTTGTCAAACCGTCGCAGTACCATACCACGACGTCCCCGCCGATACCTTAGTCCCGGGCGCTCAAACTCGCAAGAAACCCGGGATCCCAACAAACCATTTCCACCTTGCATTTTCCATAAGGTGTGCTTATAGTTTTTACATATAAGAGAATTTAAAGGCTCGAGAAAAATCAACCTTCCAAGTGGATATATTATCGAAAATGAAAGAACGTAGTGAAAAAATTCCAGATCCTAAAGAAATCGAAAAGGAGATCGGCGATTTTCTGGCGAAAAAATTCGGCGGCAACGTTAAAATGATAACGCCAGTGGTTTTACCCCAGAAAGTCAGCACCGAAACGGCCGAAAAATCTGAAAAAAAAGAAAAAAAGATTAATTTTAATTTAAAGCCCGAAGAACTCATCTCCTTTCTCGACCAGTATATCGTTAAGCAGGATAACGCCAAAGCGATTCTGGCAACAAAAATATGTACCCATTTCAACCGAATAAAACGAGCGGAAAGCGGTTCTGAAGAGACCAATGACATGGTCGGCCACATCAAAAACAATATACTGATGTTCGGCCCCACCGGTGTTGGCAAAACGTACATCATCAAGCTGATCGCCAAAAAAATCAATGTCCCTTTTGTCAAGGGTGACGCCACCAAATTTAGCGAAACCGGTTATGTGGGCGGTGATGTTGAAGATCTTGTCCGTGACCTCGTAAGGGAAGCAGACGATGATATCAAACTGGCTCAATATGGTATCATCTACATCGATGAAATCGACAAAATTGCATCCGGCCGAAATATCATCGGTGTTGATGTCTCCCGATCCGGCGTCCAGCGCGCGCTGCTAAAACCCATGGAAGAGACCGAGGTCGATTTAAAAGTACCCCATGATCCTATTTCCATGATTCAGGAGATCGAACGGTTTCGTAAAACAGGCAAACGGGATAAAAGAACTGTCAATACGAGCAAAATACTGTTTATTATGAGCGGAGCCTTTGGCGATTTGCCCCGAATTGTTAAAAAACGGGTTGCCGCACAGGAAATCGGCTTTGGCGCGCACATTAAAAACCCTCAGGATGATGTGGACATCCTTAAACAGGCAAAGGCAGAAGACCTCATAGAATTCGGATTTGAATCTGAATTTGTGGGACGGCTTCCGGTGAGGGCTGTCTTTGAAAAATTGACCGAAGATGACCTTTTCGAAATCCTGAAAAACCCCAGCAACCCGATAATTCTCGGCAAAAAACTCGATTTTGCGGCGTATGATATCGATATAAAATTTGAAGCCACGGCCCTTAAAATTTTAGCGAAAAAGGCCTTTCAAGAAAATACCGGTGCAAGGGGTCTCGTCAGTGCAGTTGAAGGGGCACTGCTTGTGTTCGAAAAGAAATTTCCGTCATGCAACATCAAAAAATTTCCGGTGACCCGCTCTGTGGTTGAAGATCCCGAAAGGTCTATTGAAAAAATACTCGCAGTGTCAGATCACGGCCAATTAAATGAAACGTATGAGAAACTGTTTCTTGAAGAAAAGGAATATCTTAAACAGTATTTAAACCTAAACAAGAAAAATCTATCCGAAAAATACGCGTTGACGCTTACACCTTCGCGCATTGAGGTGGTGGCTTCATATTACGCAAATCACATCATGGATATTGAAAGGGTCATCAAAAAGATCAAATCCTTTTATGATGACATTAAGAAAATGGAATTATACTTTTATAAAAATCACGACATCAACATTGTCATGGAAGATGATGCCATTGATTACATTATTGAACAGTTTGAAAATTACGCCTACAACCCTGAAGCATTTTACGACCATCTGACAACAGATTTTGAATATGGACTCAAACTGGTTCAAGAAAAAACAGGTAAAAATCGTTTCTTCATAACCAAGAATGCGCTATTGAATCCCGAATCTTTTATAAGCAGTCTCATTCAGAACAAGTTAAGTGTCCCCTAATCTTCAATTCTTGAACTGGAAATATCGATATGATCGGAATATCTAAATTGTACTGCGGAACTGTCGAGCCATCGGATGCCCTTCGTTATGGAAGAATGTCATCTAAATTACCGTCTCATCTTCTACAGTTTTCCATCGACAAACGGCCTGTGGTGGTCTGGAACATCACCCGGCGATGCAACTTAAAATGCGTACATTGCTATGCCCATGCCAAAAACATCCCATTTGACAACGAGCTTTCAACCACCGAAGGAAAAAATTTAATCGACGATCTCGCAGAATTTGGCGTTCCGGTAATATTGTTTTCCGGCGGTGAACCTCTGGTCCGAAAAGACCTCCCGGAACTTGCAGACTATGCCGTCAAAAAGGGCATGAGAGCTGTTATATCGACCAACGGAACACTGATAACACCTCAAACAGCTCGAACACTCAAGAACATCGGCCTTTCCTATGTCGGCATCAGTCTTGACGGAATGGAAGAGATCAATGACCGGTTCAGAGGGGTCAAAGGGGCTTTCAGATCTGCTTTGGAAGGCATTGAAAACTGTAAAAAGGCCGGCATAAAAGTTGGGCTACGCTTTACCATCAACAAATCGAATGCCGGACAGATTTCGGAAATATTCAACCTCCTTGAAGAGATGGATATTCCAAGGGCATGCTTTTATCATCTGGTATATGCCGGTCGGGGATCAGAGCTTGTAAAAGAAGATCTTTCCCATGAGGAATCCCGAAAAGCCGTCGATCTTATCCTGGATCTTACGAAACAGCTCCATGACAAGGGAGATCTCAAAGAGGTTCTAACCGTTGACAATCATGCGGATGGACCCTACCTTTATTTACGGCTGCTCAGAGAAAATCCTGAACGTGCACGGGAAGTTCTCGAACTTCTCGAAATGAACCAGGGCAACAGTTCCGGAATAGGAATCGGCTGCGTAAGCTGGGACGGCGAGGTCTATGCCGACCAGTTCTGGCGCCATTACAGTTTCGGCAATGTCAGGAATCGGCCGTTTTCTGAAATCTGGACCGACACCTCTGATCCGCTGATGAAAAAACTCAAAGAGAAGAAAAAGTACGCCAAAGGAAAGTGCAAGACATGCCGATGGCTGGACATTTGCGCCGGCAATTTCAGGGTTAGATCCGAGGCTGTAACCGGTGATATGTGGGCACCGGATCCGGCGTGTTATCTGACAGACGAAGAAATAGGTTGAGATCTATGCAAAGCTTCCCCTTTTCACACGTTCTGCGCTTGACCTGCCTGCCCCGTAGGTCTGGCAGATCGTACCGGGGTGGAATGCCTGCCCAATGAAATGTTTACCCCGTGGAATGCGAAGCCTATTCCTCTGGGGCAACGCATATTTCATCGGGGCGGAGCCTATTCCTCTGGGGTCAGACTCAGTTTTTAACCCACCACCGAACTTTGGCAAGTTAATCCTCAAAACACCTAAGATGAAATAGGAGTTGTTATGCTTTTCCCAGATTACAGACCCAGGCGGTTACGGCAGAGTGATGCGTTCCGTCGTATGATTCGTGAAACGAAACTTTCGGTAGACGACCTTATACTTCCACTTTTTGCCGTTCACGGTAAAGGGGTCAAAAACCCTATCGATTCGATGCCCGGCCACTATCAGTTGTCCATAGATCATCTTGTGAAAACATCAAAAAAGGCATACGAACTCGGAATCCCTGCCATAATGCTTTTTGGACTTCCCGACAAGAAAGATCCCCTGGCAACCCGGGCTTACGCCAAAGACGGCATTGTTCAAAAAGCGACACGCGCCGTAAAAGATAAGATACCCGACCTCGCCGTTATCACCGATGTCTGTCTGTGTCAGTACATGGATCACGGCCACTGCGGCATTGTGGAGGGCCAGGTCATCGACAACGACGCCACCCTCGATCTTCTTGCCAGAACCGCCCTGTCTCATGCTCAGGCCGGTGCAGATATGGTGGCACCTTCGGATATGATGGACGGCCGTGTGGCTGAGATTCGGAATATCCTGGATGAAAACGTTTTCAGCAACATACCCATAATGTCTTATGCAGCCAAATACTGTTCCGGATTTTATGGACCGTTTCGTGATGCTGCCGACTCGCCGCCTAAGTTTGGAGATCGTCAGACGTATCAGATGGATCCTGCCAATGCGCTGGAAGCTATCCGGGAAGTAACCATGGACATTGAAGAAGGGGCCGATATCATCATGGTAAAGCCTGCGCTTCCTTATCTTGACATTATCTGCCGGGTCCGAGAAGAGATAGATCTTCCCTTGGCCGCTTATAATGTCAGCGGTGAGTTTGCAATGATAAAGGCCGCCGACAAAATGGGATGGATAGACGGCCATCGAGTGATGATGGAAGTCCTTACGTCAATTAAGCGCGCCGGAGCCGATATGATTCTGACCTATTTTGCCATTGAAGCTGCACAAGCATTATCATCACAGTAATGCCATGACAAACACGTATAATACATCGGCCCCTCGATCCCACCCCCACGGTGAAAAAAAAGGGACCGCGCTGCGCCTTGTCGCCTGGGAAACCACGCGAAACTGCAACCTTGCCTGTATGCACTGCCGTGCATCGGCCACACACGGCCCGTTCAGCGGGGAACTCGACACCGATGCATCGTTCCGCCTCCTGGATCAGATCTCACACGTCGGAAAGCCGATAATTATTCTGACCGGCGGAGAACCCCTTTTGCGGCCGGATATTTTCGATATCGCAAGGTACGGCACAAAAAAAGGGCTCAGGATGGTCATGGCGCCCAACGGCACGCTGATTACTGAAAAATTTGCCAAACAAATGGCGGATTCCGGCATTCAAAGAATCAGCGTCAGCCTGGATGGTGCCACCATAGAAAGCCATGACAGATTCAGAGGGATAGACGGTGCATTTAAAGGTGCACTTCGCGGCATCAAACTGGCAAAAGAAGCCGGGGTAGAATTTCAAATCAACACAACCATTACAAAAAAAAATCTTAAGGAAATCCCTGAAATTCAGGAACTGGCCATAAAACTGGGCGCAGTTGCCCACCATATTTTTCTTTTGGTTCCAACCGGCCGCGGAAAATATATTGTGGATCAGGAAATAACCGCGGCAGAATATGAACGCACATTAAACTGGTTCTATGACCAGAGGGAGAAGTCCCCTTTGCAGCTCAAGGCCACATGCGCGCCGCATTACTACCGCATCCTCAGGCAACGGGCAAAGCAGGAAGGAAAAGCGGTTACGTTCAAAACACACGGGATGGATGCCCTCACCCGAGGATGTCTGGGCGGTACAGGATTTTGTTTCATTTCTCACCGGGGAATTGTTCAGCCGTGCGGCTTCCTCGACGTCAATTGCGGGGATATTACGAAAACATCTTTTGCAGACATCTGGAACGGTTCAGACACCTTTTTATCTTTACGCAATTTCAATAATCTAAAGGGTAAATGCGGAAGATGTGAATTCAGAAAGGTGTGCGGCGGCTGCAGGGCTAGGGCGTATGAAGCGACCGGTGATTTTTTGGCTGAAGAACCCCTCTGTGATTACCAGCCGGTTTCCGGCAACCCATAAAACGCTCCGGTTTCGCACACTAAAACCACGGCTAAAAGCAGTGGATCAAAACGTGAGCACATGGGCAATCATCTTATCTTTTTGATAAATACCCGTTCTCTTGTTTGTGGAACGTTATGGTTTAATCCGTGGTATCCAAAACCTGATATCCAACCTTCTCCAGAGCTTCCCTGATGACCTTTGTATCGCAGGGTGAAAGGCGGAAGTAATATACTCTTTTGCTTGGCTCCTGGACCGTCATACCGACATTGATGATATCTCCTCCATTGTCGTTGATGATCTGCAAAACGTTTTTAAAGCCGCCCGGCTCATCACCAACGACCAAATCGATCCGTGAACTTGCGGTCAGAAAGCCCATCATATCAATAAATGTCCGGAGAATATCCGTTGCCGTTATGATGCCCACCAGTTTGTCGTTTTGCACCACCGGCATCCCGCCGATTTTATGTTTGTAAATCAGTTGAGCGGCAATCTCGATATCATCATCCGGCCTCACGACAATCGGATTCTTTATTATCAAATCTTTAAGGGAAACGTCACCGAGCATGGAGGGTATGAGGCCCTGTTTTAAATCAGCAAGCGTAATAAACCCTTTCAGTTTGTCTCCCTTGGCAACCACAGGAAGGTGCCGGATAGAGTTAATCTTCATAAGCTCGATAGCCTCCTGTATGGAGGCGTTTTCGGTGATCGTAATCGGATCGGGAATCATTAAAGAATTAATTTTCATCGAATCTTCCTTTGGTCAATTTTTAAAGTCAGCAGCTTTATAAAACCCCCGAATGCGCGAGGAGCGAGGATACCGATTTATCGGAGAGACGCGGTATCATCGGCTTGTCCGCCTCTGGAGGGTTTGTCCGCCGCAGAGGGTTTATCCGCCTCCGATGGGCTTTCCGGAACGGTAAAAGCCATTTACTGACTGAATTTATCCAGTGAATTCAATACCAGTGTGATCGGCCTGTCTTCTTCACTTTTGCCGGAAAACCGTATGGGGCCCGGCCTTCTATAGTTATCGTCACCCGGCAATGCAGCGAGCCAATTCTCTCTTAACCTCTTGACAATTCTGAAAGAAGCGGAATTGACATCAACGATACTTTTTTCCAAAACAAGGGCAAGCTTCCCCTTTCTCTCTTCAAGGTGCATCAATGGAGCGATTGGAATTCCAAGGGGTTCCCATGCCGAAAAATCCTTCTCTAAATTCCTTATGGCCGCCATCTGACCCGTTGCGCTATTGGCGATAAGGCTGAAAACCGTCATCCCCAAATTGTACGTATAATTACAGTCAAAACGGGTTGGATCATTTCCTCTCCCGTCATAACCATAAAAATGAATCTGTGTTTTGAACTTTGGTACGGATGTGTGAAAAATTTTTTCAATCGGAGAAGGAACATCTTCTTCTTCCGAGATCACATTCGCCTGTTCGAGGGCCTGTTTGAGCGTTTTAACGGAAATTATGGAAGACCGAATCAACAGGAACTCGGCATCATTGTAATTCTTGAAAAGAATCGGGCCAAAGTAATTGGGGTCGAGTCCGCCTTTCTCCAGCATCTTCCGGTAATAGGCTTTTTTTATTCCGATCTTATACGTTCCGTTCTCCTTTAAAATATTAAGATAGTCTTTGACCAGCCCCATGAGGACCGCCTCTGTCTTGACCTGGGAAAACTGAAAATTCCCGTGACTGTCTCTTTCCATGAGAAGCCCTTCCTGGAAAAATTCAGGAATGTCGTTGAACAGATCATCATCCCGGGTATTCCATATGGAAAAAGAACTGTCTTCCCTTGTACGCCTGGCAAGTCTCCGCAAATATTCCAGCTTGTCCTCAAGGGTGGGGAAATCCGTATGGAAATCGGTGTCGTGGGTTTCGTTATACTCGGCTATAATTGTATTTAGCTTTATGATAAAAATCTGTATTTCATTGATAAATTCCAGAATCCCCTCTGGAATGACGACGACACCATAGTTTTTACCCACCGCAGCCCTTTGAACAATGCCGTCACAAATCACACGAGACAGATGTCTTAGGGTCATGCCATATGCATTATAATCGACATCCCCGGCTTCTATGGCGTTCTCTATTCTCTTCGTGTCGATATAATCGCAAAGGTCCTCACCGATAAGCGTCATATTGGCATGGGTCTGCAGCGCAACTTCAAGGGCCAGGTGGCTGGCAACTCTGCCCATAACTTTGCAGATATGCCAATATTTTACATCTGAACTGCTGTCTGTGCAAAGATTGCTGATTGAACCGGCAAATGCCCTGGCCGCGGTATGAAATCCAAACGACATGGCGCATAAAACATTCCCGTCCGCGTCTCTGACCTGTATATCCCCGTCAATGGTTTTGGGAACGCCGATAACCTGGATATCATCTTTGATCATTTCCTGTGCAAGAAATGCCGCATTGGTGTTCGAATCGTCCCCCCCGACAATGACAAGGGCGTCCAGACCCAGACTTTTGCAGGTCTCTTTTGAAAGGGCCATCTTCTGTGAAGAGTCTATTTTTGTTCGGCCCGTTTTGATCATGGTAAAACCGCCAAGGTTTCTGTAAGCGTCGACCAGGCTGCCGGTGATCTCAATGGCTTCATTTTCAACGATACCGTCCGGACCGAGAAGGAAACCGTAGAGGATCGTCTCAGGGTTGGCCTTTTTGGCAGCATCATATAATCCTGCGATGACGTTATGCCCTCCAGGAGCAGGCCCCCCTGAAAATACAATGCCGATGTTGCGCTTTTTGCAGTATCTTTCTTTGAAAGATTCTTCAGGTGAATCCAGACCTGTAATCGTCTGAACCTTATTGTTTATGATGCCCGGCAACTGTTTTCTTGCTTCCCGATCAATCGTGAATTTAAAACGATCGTTATCTTCCAAAATAGTATAGGCACTTTCAAATATTTTGCATTTGGGTGGGACGTATCCTCTTCTTTCGATCAGCTCCGGATTGATGCAGCTGATCGCTCTTTGAACCTCGGTATTTTTAAACAGGTCTTCAGTGCTGAAGGGATCTATATCTTTCATCGCACCTCTCCCCCAATGGCAATTATTGAAGTTAAACAATCGCTTCGAGATTCCATTTAAAGCGGCTTCGCCGCTTTAAAAAAAACCTGTGCTATGGAGTTTTCTATTCTATCGTAGGGACAACACATTTTATTTTCCAGGCTGATAATATCTATTCTCAAATGGTTGTGTCAACATTATTCGGTTTCCCCTGGTGCTCACGTGAAAAACGATTTTGTAAAAAATCTTGATTTCTCTAAGCCTGCTTGTTATTAAAAATTTGAATGACAGGGGCAGCAAAGCACCGTTGACAAATCCATCCATCATGCCCTCAATCAGGGTTTCACGATACTGCCAGGAATTAAAGAAAGATTGAAAATGAAAAAAGGGTTGCCCAGCATATCATTGGCAATTGTTCTGTTATCCTGCTGGGTCTGTGCATCCGCCATCGGGGCGGATATTGACCTCGCAAAAAAATCGACCCTTGAAACCATCCTCAAAAGAGGTGAGCTTTGGGTCGGATTCGACTCGGGCTACATGCCCTTTGAAATGACCGATCAAAAGGGACGATATGTCGGATTTGATATCGATATGGCCAAAGAAATGGCCAAGGCTTTGGGCGTCAAATTCGTTCCGATTAACACGGCATGGGATGATATCATTCCGTCTCTTACAACGGGGAAGTTTGACATCATCATCAGCGGAATGACCATAACCCAGGAAAGAAACCTCAAGATTAATTTTGCCGATCCGTATATTATTGTCGGTCAGACAATCCTGTTAAATAAAAAACATGCCGGTAAAATAAAATCCTACAAGGACCTGAACGATTCCCGATACATTGTAACCTCCCAATCCAGCACCACCGGTGAAGGGGCTGTAAAAATCCTGATTCCAAAATGTACTTACAAATCCTTTAAAACTGAAAATGAAGCCGTGAGTGAGGTTTTGAACGGCAGAGCAGATGCTTTTGTATATGACCTGCCCTTTTGTGCTGTTGTTATGGCCATGCAGGAGAAAGGCAAACTTTTTTTTCTTGACACGCCGTTTACCTATGAACCCCTCGCATGGGCTGTGAGAAAAACCGACCCTGATTTCCTGAACTGGCTCAACAACTTTTTAAGACAGATCAAAAACGATGGACGGTATGACAGAATTTACAATCGGTGGATAAAAAGTACGGACTGGATTAAAAATGTTCAACGACTCGACTGAAGGTGTCGAGTTCAAACCGACCGCCGCCATTTTTTTAAATAGTGTTTAACATTTTCCCCTTTGAAAAAGGAAGATACCCATGGATGTTAAAAAGAAGCCGAAGGTGATCGGAGAAAAACAAAAACGGAAATCCCATGAAACGGGCGCGGTTGAACTGATATGCCTCAAGTGCCGGCGCACCGAGATCCATTATCTGTCTACCGAAGAAATCCCCAAATGTTCGGACTGTGATGTCCGTATGGTAATCAGGGAAGTTTTGAGAGAAGGAAAGTCATACTGACCAAAACTTGAAAAATCATCAATCTTGGCCGCTAAATTGACAGCCAAAAACACCAACGGAGGAACGCATTATGAAAAAAAATTTTATTTTTGGAATTGCTGCGATCTTTGTCATGTTTTTTTGTCTCTCCACATCTGCACTGGCCGCCGATATCGGGCTTGCCAAAAAATCGACACTGGAATCGATCCTAAAGAAAGGTGAGCTACGGGTCGGTTTTGAAGCCGGGTACATGCCCTTTGAAATGACGAACAAAAAAGGACAATTCGTCGGCTTTGACATCGATATGGCAAAAGAGATGGCCAAGGCCATGGGCGTCAAATTCGTTCCCGTCAATACAGCATGGGACGGCATCATTCCTTCTCTCATCACAAACAAATTTGATATTATCATGAGCGGTATGACCGTAACACAGGAAAGGAACCTCAAGATTAATTTTGCCGATCCGTATATTATTGTCGGACAGAGCATCTTGTTAAACAAAAAACATGCGGGCAAGATAACATCCTACAAAGACCTGAACGATTCCAAATTCATCGTAACATCAAAACTCGGCACCACCGGAGAACAGGCCGTAAAAAGACTCATTCCAAAATGTACGTACAAATCCTTTGAAACCGAACCGGAAGCAGCCCTTGAAGTGGTTAACGGAAAAGCCGATGCGTTTGTGTATGACCTCCCCTACTGTGTTGTATTTATGGGCCAGCAGGGAGCAGGCAAGCTGGTCTTCCTCGACCAGCCGTTTACTTTTGAGCCCCTTGCATGGGCAGTTACAAAAGGTGATCCCGATTTTATGAACTGGCTGAACAACTTTTTAAGACAGATCAAAAACGATGGGCGGTATGACAGAATTTACAACAAGTGGATTAAGAGTACGGAATGGATCAAAAATGTTCAGTAGACTCGACCTATAACAACCGATTCTGAAACAGGCCGGCCGAACCTTATTTTACAGGTCCTGCCGACCTGTTTTTAAGTACGCCCAAAAAATCCGTTCCGGACAAATGGGGTTTATAAATTGAATCGACGCGCCTTAACCATTAAATACGGACAGATGAGGTTGACAGATGGGTTCACAGTTACTCGCAAATCGCCTAAAAGATAGAAACTACTATTATGTCTGGGTCGGCGTTTTTTTTCTTATCATAATATCTATCCTCCTATCCCTTTATTTTTCTGCACGACAGATTGACTATACATGGCGATGGTATCGAATTCCCAAATACTTTGCCTATCAGGAACAGGTCGAAATAACGTCGGAAACAGATGGTGAAGTTGAAAGCATCTCAAAGAAAGGCAAAGAAGCTGTTGTCCGGATAAAAGGCCTCGAAGGGGTTGAATCGCATGCCGTCCCGGCAAGCGCTTTAGTGGTAGAAGAAGGTGATCAAATATATTACGGTGACCGACTGGCCGCTTATAAAAAGTGGCGGGTCGGCATCCTAATGCAAGGTCTGTGGCTTACGTTAAAGGTCAGTATCATCGCCATTGTTTTCGGAATCCTCATCGGTCTGTTCACCGGCATTGCACGCATATCCTCCAACCCCGCATTAAAATGGTCCGCAATAACATATATCGAGCTGATTCGCGGATCGCCCCTGCTGGTACAAATTTTTATCTGGTATTTTGTTCTTGGAACATTACTGAATAATCTCCTTGCCACGCATGGGATTGACCAGATTCCTGCACTCTGGTTCGGCGTTGCAGCCCTTGCCTGTTTTACAGGCGCATACGTGGCGGAAATGGTAAGGGCCGGTATACAGTCCATTCATCGGGGACAGACCGAAGCGGCCCGATCGCTGGGCATGACCTACGTTAAGTCCATGCAGCATGTTATTCTTCCACAGGCCCTGCGAAGAATTCTGCCGCCCCTGGCCGGTCAGTTTATCAGCCTCATCAAAGATTCTTCGCTGCTGGGCATCATCGCAATTCGAGAGTTGACAAAGGCGACCCGTGAAGTGGTTACAACCAGCCTGCAACCCTTTGAACTCTGGTTTGTATGTGCACTGTTGTATCTTGTTTTGACATTTTCACTTTCAATGTTATTACAGTATCTTGAAAGGAGGCAATTTGCGGTATGATCGATGTTAAAAATATTTCCAAAACCTTCAAAGGTCATTCAACGGAGGTTAAGGCGCTGGTTAATGTAACCGCTAAAGTCGATAAAGGAGAAGTCGTCGTGGTGCTAGGTCCATCCGGGTCCGGCAAAAGTACCTTTATCAGATGTCTGAACTATCTGAACGTGGCAGATGAGGGGAGTATCGTTATTGACGGTATCGATATCCTCGACCCCAAAACCGACATAAACAAGGTTCGTGCTGAAGTCGGCATGGTGTTTCAATCCTTCAACCTGTTTCCGCATAAAACTGTCCTTGAAAATGTAACCCTGGCGCCGATGGTTGTACGGAAAAAATCTAAAGAAGACGCCAAGAAGAAAGGCATGGAGCTGCTGGAAAAAGTCGGCATTCTGGACAAAGCCGATGTTTATCCGGACCAGTTGTCAGGTGGACAGCAGCAGCGTGTGGCCATCGCCCGTGCCCTGGCCATGGAACCTAAAGTGATGCTCTTTGACGAGCCGACTTCGGCACTCGACCCTGAAATGGTCGGTGAAGTTCTCGATGTAATGAAAAATCTGGCCCGGGAAGGTATGACAATGGTGGTTGTTTCCCATGAAATGGGATTCGCCAGAGAAGTGGCGGACAGAGTTGTTTTCATGGATGAAGGCGCCGTTGTAGAAGTCGGGACACCCGAGCATTTCTTCACAAATCCCACCCATGAAAGGACCAAGCTTTTTTTAAGCCAGATTCTATAAAATACAGTTGCCTGTGATCCTAAATTCTCATATGGAGTTTACATGCTCGTCTTATATGTGCTAACCTCTCGCCATACTGCGCCTTTAGCGTAATTCCAAAAAATATATTCCCATTGAACGCCGGCTGATCATCCGATATCATCTTTGATCAACGGGAAAAAAATTAACCCATCAAGCCTGACACTATCCAGAATTCATGAGGTGAACAGATGAATTTTTCGTCAATTCCGAGACCGTTTAAAAAAAGCAACGCCTATTATCTCTGGGTATGTGTCTTTATTCTGATCGTCTTGGGAATTACTTCATCTCTTTATTATTCTGCGCTTAAAATCGACTATGTATGGAGATGGTATAGAATTCCCCAATATTTTGTATATCATGATATCGTTGAAATCAAAGCGGATATAGCGGGAGAAATAGAATCTATCCAATTAAAAGACGAAAAAGCCGTTATCCGCGTAACCGGAGATGATGAAACCAAATCCTATACCGTTCCGACTTCGGATATTCGTGTATTTGAAGGCGATCTTATCTCTCCGGGGGATATACTGGCCACGTATAAAAAGTGGCGTATTGGTATTTTAATGGAAGGGCTGTGGCTGACCTTAAAGGTCAGCGTAATAGCGATTGTTTTTGGAATTTTCATTGGTCTGTTCACCGGCATTGCACGCATATCCTCCAACCCTGCATTAAAATGGTCTGCAATCACCTATATTGAGTTTATCCGAGGTTCTCCTCTGCTGGTACAAATCTTTATCTGGTATTTTGTTTTGGGGACCCTGATCAATAATGTCCTCGCCATACAGGGAATCGCTCAGATTCCTCCACTGTGGTTCGGGGTCGCAGCCCTTGCCTTTTTTACAGGGGCGTATGTTGCGGAAATGGTACGGGCCGGCATCCAATCCATTCATTTCGGTCAAACTGAAGCCGCCCAATCTTTGGGCATGACCTATATTCAGTCTATGCGGTATATTATTCTGCCTCAGGCCCTGCGAAGAATCCTTCCCCCCCTTGCCGGTCAATTCATCAGCCTCATAAAAGATTCATCTTTGCTTGGTATTATTGCGATCCGGGAACTGACCAAGGCAACACGCGAAGTTATTACCACCAGCCTTCAACCGTTTGAACTCTGGTTTGTTTGTGCAATTTTATATCTTATTTTGACCTTTTCCCTCTCCATGTTTGTACAATACCTGGAAAGGAGAACAGAGATTACCTGATCGTTTGTTTCGATTTACCCTAACATGGATGGAGGCGTTGTTTACCACCCACGACCCCAATGGCGTCAAAACTCCATTGGAGGTTATCTGTTTTCGGTGATCATTCGAACCATCAACTCCAGGAAAGCTGCCGGAAAGTATACGCCGCAAGAAACAGTGCAAAAAGGATTAAAACGATCCATTTTACAACAAACGCTATGATTGAGGTTTTTCTTTTTTCTTTGGGCATTTGAACATTCTATTTTTAAGGTCTTTTTATTTTTTCATGGAATATTCGGGCAACGCCGATGCCTTCTTCCTCGACTTCGGAAATTTCCTGAGACATTTTTTGTCTTCCCGAATAATTGCACAGACTTTCCGGTTATGAAGCTCTTTACAGTTATCGTGATTGTACAAAGGGCATTCTGGATATTGCTTAGACATTTCGATTCTTTTTGTCCATAAACCGGGTATTTATCCTAACATAGATAGACAACAGGGCCGGCATTAATAAAAATATTATTATTGGTTTATTCCCCATATAACGGGCCATTCTGAAAGGCATTGGAAGCTGCATCCAAAGATTATGACAAAATTCCCCGATTGTTTACGATCAATCAGGGTTAAACATTAGGGTTTATTGTCTTTAAAAATTCTCGAATCATCAAAGCCGCACTTGCCCCCTCACCTGCGGCACTTGCCACTTGCTTGGTGCTCTTGTCTCGCACGTCCCCTGCAGCAAAAATCCCGGGTATACTCGTCTCCAATATGTGAGGGTCTCGATCATCATAACCCTTTGGCCGCTGACCACCATGCAGCAGGTCGTGGCCGGTTACCACAAAGCCCCATCGATCCAGCCGAACCTGGCTTCTTTTAAGAAATCCGGTATTTGGGGTCAGTCCGATAAAGATAAAGGCACCGTTTACCGGCAATTCGTCTTCTGAACCGGTCTGATTGTTTATCAGCCGAAGTTTTTTAAGTTTAAAATCCTCCCCCACGAATGCTTTGACGTCCGTATTCCATCGCACATCAATTTTTGGGTTGCTGAAAACGCTGTCCTGGATGATCTGGGTGGCTTTGAATCGATCACTTCGCACCAGTATGGTCACATGTTCTGCAAACTTGGTTAACAGCAAACTCTCTTCGGCAGCACTGTTGCCGCCGCCGATGACTGCAACCTGCGCGCCGGTGTAAAAAGGGCCGTCACACGTAGCACAAAAATGCACCCCGGCGCCAAGATATTCATTTTCGCCGGGAACGTTCAGGCGCATATAACGACTTCCTGTTGTAATCAACACAGCCCGAGCGCTATACGTTTGGCCGTCTCCGGTTTTTACACAGTGATAATTGTGGTGCTGGTAGAGTTCTACGACCTCTTGGGCCTGCAACAACTCGACGCCGAATCGTTCGGCTTGCAGACGTAATCGCCGGGAGAATTCGATACCGGCCACGCCGTCCGGAAATCCGGGCATGTTATCCAGCTTTTCCGTGCCGGCAGCTTGTCCGCCGAAGGCTGCACGTTCAATAACCAGCGTGTCGATGTATTCACGCCCCGTGTACAGCGCTGCGGTTAAACCCGCAGGTCCACCTCCCAGAACGATCAAATCATAATGACTGCGACTGGCGGAGGTCTTTAATCCCAGTTTGGCCGCAAGTTCGGCGTTGCTGGGCTCCACCAGAAAAGACCCGTCAGCAAAGACAATGGTGGGGATAATGCGCTTTCCCTTGTTGGTCTCCATCACGAATTCTTCGGCCGCTTTGTCCGTTTCAATATCGATCCAGCTGTAGGGGATCTGGTGCTCGCCCAGAAACTGTTTGCTCTGCCGGCAATCCGGACACCAGTGGGCGCCGTAAACCGTAATCTCGGATTTTGGCATGATAGACCGCTTTGATTTCTTCACGTATCCTTCCATTTTTTTCTATTGAAGCTCCCGAAGTCCCGCAAGTGGGATTTCCACTGCGTTCCAACACCCTGCGGGGAATGTTCTGCCTTGCGGCAGTGCTTCGCAGCGCATGTAAGAAAATTAATCCATTTTAATATTCCCTCGCCCGGTTAAATGCCGCTTTGCGGCCCTCCTCCGGAGAATTTAACCGGGCGAGTTGTTCCAGTTCAAACCTTGCCGTCGGGCACGAATCTCATTCTGAACAATTGACGGATATCTTCAATAATAAGGTAAAAAGACGGCACCAGAACCAGCGTAATCACGGTTGCGAACAGAATGCCGTATCCTAAAGAAAGGGCCATGGGAATCAAATACCGGGCCTGGCGGGATGTTTCAAAGATCATCGGCGACAAGCCACCGAAAGTGGTCAGGGTTGTCAAAATGATCGGCCGAAAACGGTGAATACCGGCCTGATGAACCGCGTCGCGCCGGCTCATTCCGACCCGCTCCTTGCGGTTGGCAAAATCGATCAGCACCAGCGAATCATTGACCACCACCCCGGAAAGCGCCACCACGCCGAACATACTGAGCACGCTCAGACTGTAGCCCATGATCAGATGCCCGATCACTGCCCCTACGATGCCGAAAGGAATGGCCGACATAATGATCAAAGGCTGGATATAGCTGTTCAGTGGAACGGCCAGCATGGCAAAAATAACCACAAGTGCCACCAAAAGTCCTCGCATCAGGCTCTGCATGCTTTCCCGCCGGTCGGCCTGCCGGCCCTCAAAACTATAAGTCAGGCCGGGATATTTGTTTTGCAATGCCGGCAGGGTTTCAGATTTAAGCGGCTGCAAAACCATACCCGCCTTGCTTCTGGGCCGAACGTCGGCTTCTACCGTTACGATCCGGCGGCCGTTCCGACGATTGATATCGGTATAGGCCCGCCCCCGGTGTATGGTGACGGCAGATCGCAATGGAATTTCATTACCGGCCGGCGTCCGCAATATCATTTCTTCAAGATTGTACTCGGAAATCCGTTCGTCCTTGGGGAGTCTGAACATGACTTTGACTTCATTGCGCCCCCGCTGTTGTCGCAGGGCCTCGGCACCGTAGTAAGCATGCCGGACCTGTCTGGCCACTTCCCTGGACCTTAATCCAAGACTTCGGGCTTCGGGTTTGATCTGAAAATCGATCTGTTGTTTGCCGGGCGCAAAACCATCATCGATATCTTTTGCATTCGGATAATAACTTAGAGCCTCGGCAACCTCAACAGCGGCTTTTTCCAATACGCCAATATCTTTGTGACTGAGTTCTACGGTAATGGCGGCCCCGCGGCCGGGACCACCGGCATCGGATTCAAATAAAATTGATTCCAATCCTGGAATAACCCCCACCCGTTCCCGCCAGCGTTCCGTTATTTGCGCCGTCGACACCGGGCGTTTGTTCGGCGGCGTCAGGTAAATACGGACTTCGGCCTTGTTATCATTGATATTGGCGAAAATTCCTTCCATGAGTGTTTTTCCACCATTTTCAGCGACAACCTCCTGGGCCGCTTTGACCAGCATCTGCTGCACCTTTTCGGTTTTTTGAAAGGCGGTCCCGAACGGCAGTGTGGCCGTCACCATGGCATAATCGGATTCGATCTTTGGAAAAAGCTCAAATCCCATACGCCCGCTCTTCACATACCCGGCCACAATCAGCAAAACAGCAATACCCAAAGATGTCGTCACATATCGCCAGCGCAGGGCCAATCCCAACAATGGACCGTATCTCCGATTAACAAATCGGACAAAGGCGTTGCTGAATCTTTGCTGCCAAGCATGCATCCAGCCGAAAATCCCTTGACGCAACGGTTTCTGATGGCCGACATGGGCAGGAAGAATCAAAAAGCATTCGATCAGCGAAATCGCAAATACACTGATCACGACCACTGGAATTTGCTTGAAAACCTTTCCTAAAATTCCGGGAATGAAAAACATGGGAACAAAAGCCACCATGTTGGTTAATACGCTAAAAGTCACCGGCATGGCCATTTCTCTGGTCCCTGAGACGGCGGCGTTGAACCAGGAAATACCGCTCTGGTGCTGATGATAGACGTTTTCCCCAACCACGATGGCATCGTCCACCACGATGCCGAGGGTGACAATAAACGCAAACATGGAGACCATGTTGATGCTGACACCCATGGCCGACAAAACTAAAAGGGACCCCAGAAAAGAGATGGGAATACCGAGCGCCACCCAGAAAGCCAGCCGGATCTCCAGAAACAATGCCAGTAAGATAAACACCAGCCCCAGGCCCATACATCCGTTTTTGATCAACAGCCCCATTCGCTGCCGATAGACATCCGACCGGTCATTGC
>Ga0307379_10002996_pt1 | contig 24655 bp, 44 predicted proteins | sample UN2MG_FD_202237 | JGI IMG/M metagenome (GOLD analysis project Ga0307379, IMG submission 202237) | Soil microbial communities from Risofladan, Vaasa, Finland - UN-2 | ecosystem: Environmental > Terrestrial > Soil > Coastal area > Acid sulfate soil | place: Finland: Risofladan, Vaasa | collected...
TTGTTCTATCCTCTTGGGAGCAGCAAGCAGTGCTCCTTAAGCTCTCTGGAAGCAGTAAGCACTACTTCCTGGTTAACTTAGGTCTACGGGGACCGGACTTATGGGGCTACGTCTTCCCTCTCGAACTCAATAGTTAGATTGTACGTACCGGGTTCAGCATCTCCCTTTACAGCAAGGTCTATTGCGCCAGATGCCCACTCGGCAGAGATACTATCATCTTGACTTACAGTGCCAAAGTCATTACCATTTGATGCGGGAATCACCTGGGGGCCAGGGAAGTTACCATAGTTGAATTTGCCTACGTTTCCGCCTAATACAGTATTAATCTGCAAGGGACTGTTAGCTCTGTTGTTGAACATGAAGCTCAGAGTCATGGCATCACCAGCAGAGAAGTAAGCCTCGAGGCCTGTTGCAGGCATAGGTAGCCACCCAGTCGTCATATCATGCTGCTGTGTTACACCTTCAAAATAGTCGGTTATACTCCAGTCCAGCTTGTACTGGACTTGCAGAGGTTCGTCAACAATGACCTCGACACTCATGCTGGTGAAGCTGTAGGCAGCCAGAACACCGCCGGCCAGCAAAATTACTGCCAGCGAAACGGCCACGACCACTGCTGGGATACCGAGAAATCTCTTTTTGGTAAATCCTTTCATAGGTTTTCTCCTTTTCTTTATATTATTTGCTTGCTGCCCCCAAGAAAATAGAACCTTCATTCGTCCACCACCCCTCTTCATTTCTTATAGCTATCACCCCCTTCCCTTCTCCTTCCCTACCTCTTCTTATCCCGCTTCTCCTCATTCTTACCTGGCCCTACATCCCAATCATACCTCAAACATTTCGGGCATCGTAAAGGGTTAGATACCCTCGGCACCCACTCGTGCCTACAATCAGGAAACATACACTTGCACTTTGGTAGTTCTTGAGAAGTCGTCATAAAACCATCCTTTATATCGCAAACTCACCTTTTATCTGTACCACTAATTCTAATATCATTATAGCGCAAAACCAATTTTTTGTAAATCCCTCTATGAGAACTTTTTTCGGTACTTTTTTCTATGGCTATTCCTAGCCAACATCTCTCGACTACGCTTGCTTAATCAGTCTCTCCGCTTGTTCTTTGCATTTGTCTCTGAAGAACTTCTTTCCTGAGTCTGTATTAAGATCCACATCAAAAGCACGAGCTTCTCCTACAGCCCATTTCACCACAGACTTAGAGCCTTTAAGAACACGAATTGCAGCTTCACGATCAGCCTTACTTATCCTTGTCATTTAAGTTACTACCCTCTATTATCTTAACTCATACTGACTACTTGCTAACTACTAATTACTTCATCTCGGGTGGTTTGTTCCTTTCAATAATCTCACCCTGAATAGCAAAGAACGCACTCAATTGCTGAGCAAGAGCTTCACCAAACTGGCCAACCAACATTGGAATGATAGCGACAGCTTCAGGCTTAGATGAGCTCAGCTCGACATTAACTGTACCAGCGACGTAGTCAATAATGATTTTACCATCAATATGTTTACTCAGCTCCTGCATGGTAGCCATCTTTTTAGGGTCTATTTGTCCTAGCATTTTTATCCTCCTGTTATTCTGGTTTAATTTCTTCTGTCTTTTTTGTCCAGCCTTGAGGGGCAGAAGTACCACCTGCACCACCAGGCATAATTTTTCCCATCAAGTTCTGGATAAGGGGTTCCATAGTCCTCACCATCATAGCTTTAACTGGGTCACCACCAGCACTGGCTCCTTTCTCAATACCTGAAACTGATTGCCGGATGGCATCAACTTCTGGCAGAATAGATTGGCTTATAGCAGAAGCAGCCTTATATGCAGCCTCATCAGCACCAGACTTGTATGACTGTGCTTCACCTTCCCTCATTGATTTAGTCATGTCAAGTAAGGGCTTAACTTGCTGAGAACCAATGATTGACAACTCATTCATAACTCTGATTGCGGTAACAAGAATGCTCATACCAAACTTCATACCATGCTCAAACTCGATAAGCTCACCATCAACACCTTTTAGCTGGATAGCATTGATGAGAGCTTCTGGAGGAGAACCTTTGGCAAATACCTGTGGGGACTTCTCCCTAGGAGCTGGTGTAAGAGCAGTGGTCTTCTTCTTCCCGTTAGAGGAACCACCTTTCGGCTTTCTCTTGAGGAGTCCTTCTGAGACCAACTCACTCCTACAGACTCTAACAGTACCGGGGGTTATATCTTTTTGTTCAGAGATATCATCGTCATTCATACCTTTTAGTAACCAGTATTTAGCTCTATTAGACTGCCCAGTGGGTTCTTCCTCCTTCATGTAAGGAGGAAGCTCATCTTCGTCAGGTAAACCCTCATCTATGTCTTCACCTTCACCTTCACCTTCACCTTCACCTTCACCTTCACCTTCACCTTCACCTACACCTTCATCCTCATTCTTGAGCTCATCCTCATTCTTGAGCTCATTTTCAGAATCTTCTTCAGGATTATGACCGTTTCCAGCTATATCTTTATCTACCATCTCACACCTCCTATTGTGCTAATTGAATTATAGCACAACCCCACAATTTTGTAAACCGCCGTACGAATTTGTGGCAGAACTTTTCTCTAAGATATGACTATTGCTGCAAAAAATTCTGCAATCTGCATTTCATTTACACACTGCACCTGCAATCTGTGTTTTAATTATATCTAACTTGCAGTGTATATTTTGTAATTTTTGCAGATAAAATGTTTATAGCCTCTCCAACACAAATCTACTACAACAAAATGCAGAACTTAACTAGCAGATTTATTAATCTCACCAAATTCATCAATCTTCTTAAAGGCTGCATTCTGTATCTGTCTGATGCGTTCCCTAGATAGCTCAAACTTCCTCCCAATTCCTGCTAACGTATGTGGGGTTGAACCAATACCATAACGGAGTTTAAGAATAAAGAGTTCTTTGTCAGAAAGTATTGTTTCAGCTAAGCCTGACTTAAGAAACCCCACTATTGGCAAACGCTCTTTGCTAACAAGAGACTCAAGCTCTTCAGCATACTCCTCTGGAGAGAATTTACCCACCATACAGATAACTAGCTGCATTACGATCAAAAGTGTCATCATCTGGTTCGATATCTCTGCCATCTCTTCATATTTTGGTGGCAACCCAGATGTTAGCTTTGTTTTCTTCTTTGCAGTATGCGCAGCATACCTAGGTTTATTGATTTTCTCTATCACTCTTAAGGATTCATAGATTGAGTTTAGAGCTTTTTCAATGTTCTTAGTCTCAGCCTGAGTAAACTTCTTTCTTCTCATTGGCTTAACAACAATTCAACAGCTCGCTCTACTCCAGTTCTCTTTGATAGTCTAGCTACACGAACTGCGTCACGTACATCATGTGTTCTACCTACTAACCTCGTAGCTATTTCAGCAGCGGTGTTGTGCTCTATCTCTTCACGAGACTCCAACACCTTGGCAACAACTTCCCTGAACTCAGTATTGTTATACTCAGCAAGTCTATGAATGGCAAACCTGGACAATAGCTCTGGCGGCATCTTGTGAATTCTATTTGCTGCTGCTATAACCCAGGCCGTTAATTGAATGTCCATCTTTCTGCCAACCTTAGCTCTGATGAGTCTACCAGTCTCCATCACAGACAGCAAGGCGGCTTGATCTGTCAATGCCATCTTCTCAATTTCATCAACGAGAATAATTCTCGGTCTACGTTCTCCAATGAGATCCCATAATCCAGCATGTGATGTAGCACTTCCCAATAGTGGCATAGCTTGTTCTCCAAATACACGTTCTATGTCCCAAATAAACATCGTTTTTGCAAGAGCTGGAGGACCGACAAGCAAGACATGAATTGGCTTATCGAGTTGGAGTGACTCAAAGATGAGTTCCTTTATATCGTCGTAGCCGATAATATCAGAAAACATACTACTGAAGTCTAAGGTTGTTTCGGGGAGTACATTCTTATCTTTCTCCTGTTCGGTGTTGTCACCTGGTAGGTCTGTAGCCGCTAAGAGTTTTCCTTTCTCGGTTAACTGGTATCTTGTCTCAGAGTTCGACTTGAACGATATAATGACTAACCCGTTGACAATGAGCTTATTGATGTGTGCGGTATGTGCCTGGACCTCATACCATCTCCAGCCGAGAGTGAATTCATCTAGTGGCATTGATGCTTCAACTTCCATAATTCTTTGAAGAAGTTCATAGTCCTTTTCAGTTACGTCAACCATTTCAACCACACTCCTACATGAGTTTTAGGATTTTCTCACTATTGAGACCATACTTAGTTGCCACATTCATAAAATCATCTTCAGTATAAGCTAAGGCCTCACCTCGTTGCTCACGCGCTTTGTTAGCAGCCGCCAGGGCTTCGATCTCAGCAGAAGCCCTTATTGCTTGACTCATAGCGTACACTATGAACTCTAGCCTCTTAAGTTCTTCTCCATCAACATCATTTTCCATTATTATTATTTCCTCCATCCTCTAACTTGCCTGATTGCTTCGTATGCCGCATTGATCTTGACCATCTCCATATTTAACCCACCACTATCTGGATGATGCTCTTTCGCTTTCTTCTTGTACGCTCTATCTATCTCTTCTCTTGTGTCGCTAGGGTTAACTCCTAGTATCTCATATGGATCAAGACCAGGAGGTTCCTCACTGGATAAACCCTTGATTGAATCATCAATCGCTTTTCTCAGCTGCTTCAAGGTGCCAAGCTGAACATTCCGGATTAGTGTTTTCATCATATCGTTCATGTTCGCTGTGTTCCCAAAGTTCAGATGCTGAAACATGTTCTTTAAGTCTTCGTCGAAATTTGTGCCCATCGCTCTCCCTCTTTTAGTTCTTTCATTTCGCCCCAGTTCTCACCAACACTAACACTCACAGTTAACGGTACAGAATACTCATCAGTGTATAATTCCTTCCGCAAAATATGGGCAACCTCGTCAATATCACTGTCTGGTACTTCATATACAGCTTCATCATGAACTTGTAAGACACACTTAACAACAGAGTTACCTAATACTTTCCATACTCTTGTCATACCTTTTTTGACTTCCTCAGCTGAACTCCCTTGAACAATAGTCGATATGGCCTCCCTTTCACCATGTTTTATCATCCAAGATGGTCTATCATGTTCAAGTTCCGGTATTGTTCTAATTCTACCACCAAGAGTCTTAGCATATAAATCTAGTCTTGCCTTCATACTTGCTAGCTTTATCCACCTGAAAGTCAGTGGATATGCTTTTTCCAAGATTTCTCTGTCCCTTCTCGCACCTCCACCATAGTAGATCTTGAAGTTTAATGTCTTACCTTCAGATCGCCTTTTAGCGTTGTTAAATGCCCTTATGGCAGTTTCTTCATGAATATCTCTTCCATCAAGGAAAGCCTGTATCATCACTGGGTCGTGAGAGCAGTTAGCACCCATCTTTAGCTCAAGCAAGTCAAAGTCAGCCTTCATAAGCTTATGACCAGGGGGAGCAATAAAAGCAGTGCGTATCTTCCTACCAATTGCAGTACGTTGTGGTATCTTTTGAAGGTTTGGATCAGTACTAGACAGCCTACCAGTTCGTGTCCTTGTCTGGTTAAAGCTACCATATACCCTACCATTCACAATCCTCTTGAGCAAACTGTCAACATAAGAGTTCTTCAGCGTCTTGAGTTGTTTAAAGAAAAGATACACACCTATGTACTGATGTTGGTCTTTAACAAGTTCAAGGACTCTCTTATCTACGCTTGGTCTCTTATTGGTTTTCGTACCTGAGAATGATTTTGTCTTGACTCCCAGTTTCTTATACAGCAACTCTGATACCTGATCTGGTGAGTTATGGTTCATGCCAGTAGTGCCAGATATTTCATCAAGAGCACCGTTTAGCACACCTATCTTTTGGTCAAAATCAACACCAAGAGTACTAAGAACATCTGGGTCAACCATAACACCGTTTAGCTCCATGTCAGATATTACAGGCACAAAGGGCATTTCGATATTCCAGAACACGCCGAGGAGAGCAAGCTTCTTAAGCCTTATCTCAAGATTTTTCCATAAGGCTACAGTTGCCATAATTTGTGGACAAGAATACTCAGCCCACTCTTTCATTGTTATCTCATTAACTGGCTTGTCGAAGTCTTTGAACTGCTGTAGGTCAACACCTAGAACTTGCCCTGCAACAATATGTAATGCAAGCTTATCATACTCTAACAGATGAGCAGCAATCATTGGGTCGCACAGGTTATTGACAGTAACACCTGCCTTTGCTAGCATAGAACGATCATATTTGGCATTATACATGATCTTTGTAACGTTCTCGTTTGCTAGCAAGCCTAAGAAACGCTTATCATCTATGCTAGCATAAGCACCATAATCTGGGCTATCTGTTATTGAGAACCCATAAGGTATGTCTGTACCTACATGGTAACCACTAGCTTCAATATCATATCCTAATATGCTAGCATTAGTGAGGTTGTTGAGTATTTCATCATAGACTAGCCCGTTACCATTGTTTGGATAACATATATAGCTCACTCAGTGCTCCCCCCTAGATTCTGTCTTATCTTCTGTATCCTGTCCAGCATATTCTCTGTACCAACCTCCTCTACCACTGTCCCACCTAGTATCTCCCACATCTGCCTAGCTATCTTCTTGTTCACTCCTGGAACACTCTGTAACTCATCTAGTGTGCAAGTCCAACCAATAGGCATATGACCAATATGTTCTACCATGTTTTCTGCAAGTTGAGGACCTATACCCTGAAATCCCTGAAGAAGCCATAGTTGAACTTCGCTAGCAGATGGCACGTACCAAGTGCCTTTTATGGCAGGACGGGAGTATAATCCAAGATGCTTTTCTCTACTGAAGAAGTCAATTAACCCCCTGATGTATAATACTGTGTCGTCAGTATCCTTCGTCCAGTCGATAGTGATACCTCTCACGAACTCTATGTCAAATACCATACCACGAATGTGACTGCGAGTAAACCTGCTGGGTTCTGGCTTTTTTGTCTTTGGATCAATCTTACCAGTCAGTAACCTTCCGTCAGGCCAATACTGGAAATTACCTTCGCCGATAATTCTTGTAAATTTACAGTGTTCAGCAAGCAAACCTGTTTCCCTCGTCATTCTACCATCAGTAAATGATGATATGAAGTCATTAGGGACTTCTTTCCGTTGGAGTCCGACTAACCCCATCTTTGTGTAGATTAGGTAATCGGCACCCTTCTGCTCACATAGTTCAGATCGTATTGCCTCAAGTTTATCTATCACCTTAGCTGGTTCAGAGGGCGATGCAAGTACTCTTATTGTCACTGTCGGCTTTCCTCACTTTCGTTTTTGTCTTCATTATCATTGTCGTCTTTGTCCTCACTATCACTATCACTATCATCAAAGATAGGCTCAAGACACATAATATAGAACTCTGTTGGGGAATACTGGATCAAATTTAAAGGTATAACTCCCGTTTTGAGTTCGAATTCTGCACCAATAAATACCTGATAACTGGTCAGCTTATACTTCATTGAGCTTCCTCCTCATACATTCTCATACATTCTCATACACTCTCATACATTCTCATACATTATGGTATTTTCCAGCCTGCTTTCGCAACGAGGTACTGAAAGTAGAATGATGTCAGTCTTATCCTGTCAAAGTAGGGTCTTCCACCTCTATCCTTGACTGTAGTTATATACCATTCTTTCTTACCAGGAATCATCAAAAACAAACTATGCATTTGATGACCAAGCTTTTTCTGTCCAGATGGCCGGACACCTAAGTCACCGTACATCATTAAGACCTCAGCGTCCTTTTCTCCTCTATCTACCTTTGAAACTTTAGCAGTTGCATATACATTAGTTGGTATCTGGTAAACTATTGGTTTGATCCAGTCATTGTAGAGCTTATTTATGACAGACCAATCTTTCCATCCGTCTAGGCCTTCAGCAACTGGGCTGCCTCCAGACTTAGGCTTCCTTACGCCAGACTGTAACTGCTTTCTTATTTCGAGAAAATAATCTCCAGCATCTTCATCAAACACACTAGATACAAAGTGGTCTTGAACTGTTTCCCAGGCTGCATCTACCATATCAACGATTGTCCAGTCAATCGGCTTCAGTGGAACCTTCATATCCTTTACTACTTCCGAACTCATTGTGCTTAGCATTTCCTGTTTTAACTTTCTTCTCTGGAGCCAGTATACCCCACTCTTATATTCAGGCCAACCATAGGCTTGATGTACTAATACATTACCACCATTCTCAGGCTTCAGGTCTTGGAATTGCTCTTCAAGCATGTAAGGTATAGCATTATCTGTATCAATGCATCTGAATATAGCACCTGTTGGTTTGAGTAATTGAGCCATTTTGAGCCACTGGTATGATTTACCAGAGCCTGTTATCCCAAATACCAGATCACGTTCAAGAGATGGCATCTTTTATTCCTCCTTAACATAATTAGCACTTAGTGGTATCTCATGTATCCAAAAGTATTGTCCTTTCTTAACATCCACCTCCGGCCAACCAAGGGCACTAAGATTGCTAGAATCTCCAACAACTGCAACTACATTACCGAAGACAATCTTAGCAAACTTCTCCATCTTTTGAGAGAAAGCTATTGTGATTTCATCCTCACAAGAGAGTCTTGGCTCGACCAGTACATTCGCTATAAGGTCTTCCCCAGCACATGCAAGACGATAAGATCCTTTAGGGTTATGAACACGAGTACCTAAAGAATACCTAAGGGCGTCGCTTGTCTCCTTTGTGCCTGTGTAGAATTCATCATCGGAAATACTATAAGCGTATACCATCATAATCCAGTTGTTCCTTCCTTATCTTCATCACTAATGAGCACCTTTCCACAGTGATCACATTTACGATGAGTACCATCATCAGCAAACAACTTGAGTGTAATCATAGAGTTCCTTTTAGGATCAGCTGGGTCGAACTTAACCTCAGTTACCTTTCCACAATTACTACATGTAAACTTAGCAATCATCCGAAAGTTCTCCTTGTAAGCTCACCCCTACACATATCCCAGCATGAGCAGTACAATGGGTTACATAACCAGCTATCTATGTTAGGAGGTGCAATTCCTGACATCATATGCTCAACAGTGAGTGAGACTTTCTTAATCCACCACTCAATGTCTGCAGCTACCCGTATGGTCTTCACTATCTGGATGTATGGTATCTTTACCTTAACAGCAACATGATTGTGGAAGACAATAGAACGACCAAGTACGAATGCAGCAGCACTCGCTTGTAAGTCTTTATCCACATCTAATTGAATATAAGGTCTACCTGCGGTTTTGTGGTCGATGACTATCTTGTTCTCATCCTGAAGGTCCATGATATATATGAAGTCAATTCCTGCTACCTCTGTTCTAAATGTCCTCTCTGAAAATAATGGCTGGACTGTGGGAGCGGTAGAGTCAATATACTCCTCAACTAGGGCTAATCCTACAAGCATTAGTCTGTCAGGATCTTTTTTTCCCCAGTTAACTGATTCCTCACGCCTAACACGTTTTCCCCACTCTTTAGCAAACATGTCCAAGCATTCCTCAGTAGATAAATCTTCTCGGGAGTCTATCTTCTGCTTGAAATTGAAATCAAGTGCTGCATGGTACGCACCACCAAGCACGAGCTCTCCAGAAGGGATAGATGGTATTAGTTTCATATACCGGTACTCCCATTGTCTAGGGCATCGGTCCCAGAGCTGGATTTGACTATGTGATATGTGGTTTAGCTCTACCATAATAGAACCTCTGGCAATCTTGCTTCTATGCAATCAGCCAGATGGAGAATCATAGAGGCAGAACCAAGCTCTAGGTGAATAGGTGGAGTGCCCCACTTACCCATATGTTGCTCTACGATTACGAGGATATCGTCATCATAGCGATTAGCTCCTTTATACACAATTCCTGCATCAAGCAGGTACAACCTCACGAGTTGAGGATGAACACTGATTGATGAATCACACTCGTCATTCAACCCATATCTGCGTAGGTCATGGATAACTGCAGCAGCAATTTGCTTGTCTCTCTGTACGCCAGTTATGTTAAGAATATCACAGATGACAGTAACGGTTTTAGCTACCCTTATTGTGTGAAGAAGATTGCCATGATCTTCTCGCTCGTCAGGCAAGTGATGTTCTCTTGAAGCTTTCTGGAAAGAGAAGGCTTCAGGAGCAGAATATAGTATATGGGAGACCCACTCTCTTATTTCTTCACTATAGATGTTATCTACAATGTCATTGATAGCAATCTTGAGGGTTGATACATCTTTACTTTCTATTTCCATTTGTCTTCTTAGTCCTCCTGTCTTATCATTCGTTTCATGACTGCTGAGAAGTTGCGTGCTCCTTGTGTGCCCAGTATAGGAGAAGAACCGACAATTTTTGTTAAGAATTCTCTAACCTCTCTTGCAAGCTCAGGCTCGCATGCCGAAGCATAAGAAGCTAGGGCAATGAACGCGGCTGGATCCTTCCTTGGCATAAGCACAAAAGGAGAGTTAATGTCGTCTGGATCTGTGGACTTTAACCCGCGTGTCACTGACTGGCCAACTTCATCAATTCTGTACACCATATACTTAAGTCTTAACCCCTTATTCTTATCATCTTTACCCACCTTCTACCTCCTTAACTAATGCTCTCTGTGGTGGCCACCACAATCACTTCCTAATCACTTCCAGTGCCGAAGACCCCAAATAAGATCATGTAGGTGACCACCTCAGGGAGCATTAGCCCCCCTAGTGGGTACCACAACTCCATTTCATGGTAAGCCAGTTTAGAGCTGGGAAGACTCAAACTGAAGTTGCTGAAGACGCAGTACCCACTACAGAGAGCATTGGCTCCCTTAGGCATGACGAGATTCCCAAAAACCTTCAGGACCCTCGTCAAGTACATCAGACATGAGCTTGTCGTCGGCTGCAACACCGGAAACTTGGAGTGCTGCTTTCTGAAAGTCGGTTGCGTTGTCGAATAATGCAACCATCTTGGTAAGCTTTACAACTAATGCACTTTCTTCATCAGTGCCTTTGTCTTTCTTGGCCGCTGAGGTTGTTGTCTTGGATGCTGGTGAGGACTTTTTAGCTGCCAGCGTACCTTCTTCCCTTTCGCCCAAGAACAATGTTGGCATAAGACCTGGTTTTATCTCTCCACCAACAGTGGCGTGATCTTCTTGCATCCAATGGAACCCGAGTCCATCCCATGCCTTAGCCTGGGTTGGTAGTCCTCGGCCCTGCATAACAACATTCAGTTCTTTAACCACTCTGTTCTGGAGTTGACCGTACAGTGAACTGCCAACCACATTGTTGCGCTTAGGGTGAGTTATCTCTGATCCATCTTCTGATGGAATCCACCCGGAGCCTACTGACCAACCTTGGGAAGCCATTATCTCCCCGGCTTCATCAACAAGGTCACAAAGAAACATGAGGCCGGTAACTTGATCTCCAGATGTCTCGACAACCTTTCGTGCATACTCATCACGAGTACCGAATTTTGAGTTAGCAATCCAGGCATCTACGTCGTGTGCTAAGCCGGTTTCTGTTTCCCAATCAGTCTGTTCATTCCTTTCTTCTGTTGAAGTCATCTATGTTACCTCCTATAAGATTTATGCTCTAATAAAGCCAGCCAAGTTGGGGCTAGCTGAGTTGGGGGCAAGCTCTACTACGTCATTGATCACCTCCATCATTTCCATCACTGCTAAGGTACCCTTCCGCCTCGAGGAATTTGTTGATAGCTTTCACCACGATGGCAGTTTTAACTCGAGCACGAGGAGGAAATTCTTCTTTCATGTACTTGCGAAGTGCATCCGCAGACCTTCGAGGTAGATAAACCATCAACCTTTCCGTTTGTACCTTTGTGTTAACATTTTCATTAACCATAATACGTATATTATATAGTGTTTTAGGCAAAAAGTATATAGTTCTGTGGAGTTTGCGATAAACTTTTTTCACAAACTTTATTCGATATTATCGCCATACGTTCATCTAATTGGTCAATCACCAGTAGGTCCAACCACCTTCTTTAATTCGTTTAATATAGCACGTCTTACATATCCCATCAAAGCCTGGACGCTTGCTAGTGCTTAATTGCACCCATCTGCTTTCTGAGCAACCAGGACATTCCACCCAAACGTACACGTATGTATGACCTGGTGGTCCTTCATGCTTTACTCTATCACCAGGCTTCGGGTCAAAGTTTGTGGGAATGTTCATCATATATTATCCCTAATATCCATCAGTATCTTACCCAAGTGGTTTTCACATTCTCCTTTACATACACCCCAGAAAGTACCATTCCACTGATTGCCTTCTATGAGTTCGGCTGAATCAGTTGCAAGTAGCTTTACTTGGAGTTCCTTATTTCTTCATACTTTACCTCTATGGGATAACAGGGGTAACAAGTTCTTCATAGACCGGATTGATTTCATAGACCGGATTGATTTTTGGACGCTCTGGTTCATTATCAGCATCGTCACCATCGTCATCATCACCACCATCATTATCATCTTCATCGTCATCATCATATCCATCATATCCATCATATCCATCATATTCGTCTTCGCCTAGACCGTGCTCATCAAAGAACTTATATAGCATAGTCTCATAATCTGGCCATATCTTGATGTATTTCCCGTGTATCTCAAGTGCATCTACTATAGATAACTTACTATGGTCTGTTTCGTTTGTTTCGTCTTGTAGCATCTCTTCTATATCTTTGATTAAGTCAGCCATAGTAGAATCTTCATTGAACAGCTCAAACGCTGTCTGAAGAATCCAATTCGGTATAACACGCCCTGATGCAAGTATCATATTATCCTCCTACATTATTACTGCTTCTTTAAACCAAGCTGGGAACATTGTTATATGATCTGAATACAGTCTCCCAAACTGCTCATCCAGTATGTACGTGATTGCGTAGTCACTCTCACTCCTAACTCCTCTACCCGCCATCTGTACTATGGTGCTAATTGTCTTATGGGCATACCAATTATTACCGTCTTTTGATGCATGAACTCTCTTGCTAGTCTGGACGTCACCCAAATCCGGATAAGGACACTTAGCAATCACTACCACTCTACATGCGTCATCAGGTAAGTCAACACCACGATCCATACTGGGTGATAGTAAGACAAGAGGTCTTTTGGAGTTCTTAAACTTATCAAGTACTTGTGTTCTGTCTTGTGGACCATGAGATATAATTCTTTCACTCTGCAGGTTGTTCTTTAAGTAGTCTCTAACTTTGTATGACACGGTGTGGATAAGGATGTGATCATCAGGATGCTTTTCCATTATTCCTTTAATCGCTCTAGTAAGAGCAGGGAGCGCAACATCCATCCTTTTGGCTGTTACGTTAGCACAAGGTTCATAATACACTGGTCTATTCTCTTTAGGAAATGGTGAGGGTAAAGCCTGATAGCTGTAAGATTTGTCATCAGCAGTTAGTCCAGTGTTAGAAGCCACTTGTCTTGGATCAAGAATGGTAGCACTCATCCCAAGAACCTTCTTTGCATGCTTCCACAGGATATTAGCTGCATATTTACTCACCCATATCGGCTTAAATGACCAGCGGTCACTTCCTGCATACCATACCCAATTCTTGTCGACCTCACTAACAAAGAATCTCAGTTTGAATGTTAACCTTGAAAGGTCTCTTTTCCTCCTGATAGCTTTTATGTCTACAGTATCCCAATCACCACCAGATGTGGCTTCTTCAAGCTGCCTAAGTTCTGCCTCAAGAACTCGTAATGTAGGAACTGCCCAATCAACCCATGACTGAAACTTAGTTCTGTATTTAGGTGGAGGAATATCAAGTCGACCTAGTTGCCGTTGAGTAATAATAACTTCGACAAAGTTCATCAGTTGTCCCTCAGTTGTGTCAAATTCATCGATTACTAACAGTCCTCTACCTGAAAACATGCCAACAAAGTTAACCTCACTAAGAAAGTATGCGAGGTTTAAGATAGCCATTGGAGAATTCAGTGCCTCCATCTTTGCTATCATATATGGGCATCTTTGATGATCCTCACACTCATTACCAGGTTTGTGAGAGCATTCTGAAGCTGAGATCTCTGGAAACATTTGAGGATATTTCAAACACCTATAGTTATTCCTACCTTTAATGGTTTTCGCATAAGGGAAGTCACGTACGAGCTGGTCCTGCAATTGCTTCGTAGTGCAAGTATATACGATATTCTTATTTGATAATCGCTGTACAGTAGCTGCGATAAGGCTCTTCCCTATACCAGTTGGAGCATCAAGAAGATAAGCATACTTACCAGAAGCACCTATCTTTGCTGATGTTTCCAACTGGCCTTGTCGGAACTCACCGAACTTACTAGGAAGTTGAAGATCTCCTGGTTTCAACGTTTTAATACCTCCCTTACAAAATCATTGATAACGTCCCAAGTTAGCTCCACTATCTGACCCTCAATAGCTGAAGCTATATCAGCTGCTAGCTTTTCTTTACCAACAGCTAATATTAGTTTCCCCTCTTCCATTTCACCGTCCTTATCTAGGTGACGTATAATCTCATCCCTGATTGCGTTTACGATATATGGACCAGCCATCATACCTCCTATGCTTTATTACGCCTATTATCTTGCTCTTTTCTTGCCCCTTGCTCTAACAGCTTCTGTACTTCACTTGGGCAATACTGGACCAGATCTCTAATGACTTTACTATCTTCAAGCATCCTGAACACCTTATCTTTATGCCAATTATTATCTAGATCTATAGCGGCAACAACGTAGTCTGTTAAGCTATCAGCAGCTTTATCAATGTCACCGTCTCTGAACATCTCGTCTAGCCCTGCTATCAGCTCGTCTACTTGAGCCTTGATTCTCCTACTTGCTGTAGTTGCATCAACAGCTGCAGCCATTTTTGTCTCTACGTCCCAATCTGCACTCATAGAGTACCTCATGTGGAGTATTCTTCCTCCAAGGTATAAGGCATCCCTTAACACGTCCGACATAAGATCATATGGTGATCCTGGCATTTCTATAATCTTCTGAAACCTTCTCTGTAACCAGAATGGGATTCTTGAACCAGCGGTAGCAGAGTGCCCAAACTCATCACTCACCTCTTTAAAGGGTGGTGAGCTTATCAAGTCTTGGAGTGTTGCGGCAGGATCAAATGAGGCTTCAGGATCCCAAGTCGGTTCACCCTTAGGTTTTTTCTTCGCCATATTCTGTTGTCAGGATACATAATCACAGTTAGCATTAAGTAGCATAAAGTGGTAGCAAAATTCCATTTTCTTTACATAATATTAGAAAAATGCAAAAGTGGCACATCTATAGGAGCGCTTTTGCTGAACTGTATTATGTTATACCTACCTTTCCTCAATTTTTATTAGATAGCGGATGATTTTCACTTGCTAGTAGTATTATTATATAGCAGGATATGTGGTAGATCCTGCATACCAGCATTATTTGGGTTAAGATTTTTGTATGCTAACCTTTGACTACTTTTAGGCTTGCTGCTAACATAGCAAACATAGCAAACATAGCAAACAGATGTTGTCAAATAGCCAAAGAGCTTTTCAACTATTCCTCTTCTGTTTGCCATGTCTTCTTAGCTTTCTGTCTTTCATACCATGCTTTCATTCTCTTCTTCCTTCTATCAAGATGGCCTGGTACTGTGTGGTCAAGCACGCACTGATTGCTCACGCTAAATAACTCAGATATTTTCTTGATAGTGAGTCCTTCAGCACGAAGTCTAACCATTGCGTATGATTGCTCTTGGGTAACTCTCTTAACAGTCATAAGAACCCCTTCTCTGTTTCAAATACCTTATCCCCCCACCATTTACACGAATTGTCTATATAGTATGTGCCTGCACCTCTTGTTCCTCTGTCTCTGTTATACTTCAAGTATCCTTGACCACGCCATTTAGACAACCAGGTTGCGGCAGACCTTTGAGTGATACCAAGAGTGGCAGATAATTCTTTAGCAGTAATACCTTTTTCTTTACGCTTTTCAATGAGCTCAAAGGCTCCTCGGTTTATATATACCTTCATGCTTGAGGTGCCTCAAGCATACTAGCACAAATGCCACACTCAAAGCAAGCATGATCATCGCACTTGTGGCCATTTACCATAAAGTAGTTCAGACATGAGTCCATCTTGTCTGCGGATATATATGTGTGATCTCTGGGCTCTACAGTATGTCCAAGCTGAGCTATTGTAGGCCAGAGATCAAGTAGGTTACCATGGAAATCTTGCTCCATATAGAGTCTTAGTATAGGTAAGGCAACCTCCTTAGGGTGAGTCCTGAATGCTACCTTAAACCAGTTAACACCAAAGGCTGCTTGATACTCGAACAACCACTGCGGAAGAAGAAGACGTGACTTAATCCATTCCTCTGGAGCTTCTAGCCTTATCTCGTTGCATCTCTGGAATGGATATGACTTGAACAATGCATCCAACCTGAAACTATCATGCGAGCTAAGGTTGTAACACTCTCTACGCCAGGGACACCTGAACAAGCAAGCTTCATTGGCAAGTATACTGACTGTGCACTCTAATTTCATAATCTGGTTAATTTTGCTGGGGTTCCGGTTGATAGATGTAGATAAGTTTACTCCATTGGCACCTAAGTCTATCCACCACTGCATCTCTTCAGGGGTTGATACTTCAGCAATTGTACTTACCTCAATGAAGTCACTAGGAAACATCTCTCGAAGCAACTCTACCAGTAGTGGTGATGTTACAGTCCACTCTTTCACCCCGGCATCATGAAGCTTTTGTAGTGTGTTTTTTAGGTTATTCTCCCAGCTTGATTTGAAGTCTTGTAACGATCCTATGCATGAATGGTTTAAGGTATACCGGATGCTCATACCATTATTCATAACTTTACTGGTGTACTCTTCTATAAAGTCCCAGTTCCTGAAGGGTATTCTATCAGCCGATCGTGCCGTAGGGGTCAATCTGGCTATCGACCCAAAAAGGCTTTCCACTCGTATGTTCTTGTCTTTGAATTCATCATTCCATTTGATAACAGTGTCCAGGAATTCGTCATCCCAGAGATTTCCTACGTTAAGGTTTATCATTTTCTCCTCCTTGCTTATAATTTATTCTTCCGCTTTGTCTGCTAGTACTAGCATGTACGGGAATAGGTCTACTGCTACAGTTTCTCTACCAATGAACTCTAACTCAAAGTCCAAAGGGGCTATTGCTTCTGCTCCATACCGCCTTATCTGGTCTGCGTAACTTACCATGTAGTCAGGGTGCTCATTAGTGTATTCTAAGACAACCACCGGCCAGGCCTTTAGTTCAGAGAGAAAACCCACCGGGTCATCGATGCAGTGAAGAAAGTCTGACATGACTAGTATGTCTTTTGAACCTAACATGCTCTTCAGAGTGCTCAACCCTTTCTCTGTCTCAAGATCAAGCACCACCATGTTTGGTGTTGTCCAGCTTCGTTTATCAACACCTAAGCATGGAACGTCAAGCTTTAAGGATAATCCTCTTCCAAGCCATCCTAGCCCGCACCCTAAGTCTACAACTCTGTTGAACTCCCAGTCTCTGTCGGCAATTTCTTCTGCTGTTGGCACCAATAAATGCTTTTCTCCGTAGTACGCCAAGTACTGATTTAGAGCTAAGTAATCACCACCTCCAAGAAGATGTCTGGCTAGACCTAAGATAAGGTGCTGCAGTGGGAATGAGGCACGAGCATCAGGTGGTTCATTGGAAGCTTGGCGCAATAGATGATATAACATATCTATGTATTCTTTATCCATAACTCCTCCTATTACTATTCTGTTTCAGTATTGTCAGTATTGTCAATGTTATCAATGTTATCAATGTTATCAATGTTATCAAGGTATCTTTTATAGTCTTCAAGATACCCAATAGTGCTCTCTACAAGCACTCTAACTGAAAGGCTTATCATAAACTGATCATGAAGCATAACTCCTTTCCAGTATCCTATACACTTATCTAACTTCTCAGCCTTCTGAGATGATTTTCTTCCACTGCTCATGAAGTACTCCCACTGATTTGTCTCTTCTGTAGTTGTAATAACCAAAATGGGTAACTGTATGATATGGAATTCCTCTACTGGTTGCGGCCTTAATGCCATATTTGGCTACAGCACCCATAAACACTACGATTTTAGGTCTTAAGTTGTCTAATTCCTCGCCCAGTAACTCTAAGTCTTCACTGTTAGGAGGTCTTGAATCTCTGCGGTATGATTTCACCATGTTGGTAACTGCGAAATCCCATAATGGAGTCTTGGTTGCATCTAGCATAGTTGTGAGCATTTGACCAGTTGGTCCTGTTTGGAAAGGAATGTTTTGTAGGTTATTAGGTCCCTGACGTTCTCCTACAAGCAGAATTTTAGGATGTGGTGAACCTATAGCTCCCCAACCGTTTTTCCACATGGGAACCCACCACTTCATACTGTTGCTGTATCTTTTCTCTAATAACAACAATGCTTCAACAGTAATTGGTGACTTAGCATAGTCAAACTCTATGAAAGGTATATGGTGAGTGTTTAAGAATTTCCTATAACCAGATAACACATTATCCCATTTATCATAAGGAAGGTATTGCTCTTCAGAATACTCAGTAGGACTAGGTTTGTGAGTAAAGAGAACAATAACAGGTTTCTGTATAAGAGTCAGCAGCACAATGTTGTGGAACTCCTTCATTGAGTACTGGAACTTTCTGTTTAGGGATGAGGAATAAGGTATTTCGCAAAAGATAAACCTATCACATACAGCATTGTACATCTCTAGTGAGACTAATGGGTTAAGGTAGTCTCCATATTTGCTGTTCATGTCAGAGTGGTAGTAGGTGAGATCAAGCTTTTTAGCAAGCGTTGATTTTCCGCTTCCGTCTGGTCCTATTAAGATAATTATTTTATGCCTCCTGTACTCGCCAGCCACAGTTAGGAACCCAACACCGTATATACGACTTTCCGGCTTTTGGCCCGCGCTTTTTAAGCCAAGGTCTCTTTATTTTATACTGGTATGATAAAGGAATAAAAGGTTCAACGAGGTCCATCATCTGATTAACTGCTGTAGAGTTACGAACTCTAATACGGAGACCATCTCCGTGAATTATTCCTTTCCTTTTCTCAAGCGAAGTGTTTATCTTAAAAACTTCTAGTAGCTTTCTAAGATGGGTTACCTCTTCTTCTGTGAAGCAATAGGTACCAAACCTGGCTTCTACAAGATTTAGCAAGCCACTTGCTCCCCAAACAGAGTCTCCATCACCTGCGAACCAATGAGTAAGAAGTAATGGTGTCATCAGTAGGTCTTTAGGTACTATCTTTATATTGCTCTGGTACCACCTACCTCTAGTCAAGGTAAACAACGAGTGAGTTTTAGTTTTAAGGCGACAGTCCTCATAAGTCCTACCGTTTGAACCCAACTTTGTTCTGTAGGTAATATCATTCAAAGAAGATTCAGCACCTAGAACTTTTATGGTATTATAGACTTGCTTCAACCAGTCATCATGATGCCAACCGCTTAGTCCTAGTTCGAAGTATGCGTTTTCGTTAGGGCCACCACCATGGGCGAAATACACTCCAGCATCACTCAGCATCGCACCATCTATAACTTCTTGCGCGCGTTCAGCATTCAAAATACTTGCTTCTTTAACCACCAAAATAGCCACCTATTATGACAGCAGTTGCTAATGCTAAAATGACTTCTGTCATTTAATCGTCTTCAGTTTCCCATAACATCATATATGGAGGCACAGGAATAGGCTGACCACCAGATAACCACAATCCTCTATCTACAGCTTCTTTCGTCATCATATAATAGATGCCAGGAACGAACTCTAGCAAGTCAGCGTCTACAACGTCCTTAACTGTGTTATCTGCTGATAGAGAGGGAATAATTAGCGACTCAACAATCCTTCTTGATCGTTTTCTATGTGCTTGCCGCTCAAGATAACCAATAGTGTTAGTAAGATGGCTATCAGTCATATCGGATACTCTTATTCTGCCTTTTGATGAGCTCCATGTCACGGTGGTACTCCTCAATGTATATCATTTCTGAGTATTTAGATGGCCAGGGTATAATACGTGTTGTTTGTCGTGGTTCTTGAAGAGACATGAATCTCATGCATTCTTCAGGCATGAGGTCTCTAACCTCAGCAGCTACAAGAAAATCCTCTATCTTTTTCAGCTCAAGCTTATCACTATTAGATATGAACGGAATGTCAAATTTTACGTATATCTTGTGGAGGATAATATCCTCAAGAGCATTAAGAGTGTAAAAAGCTTCATGCTTCATCATAGAACACACATCCCCAAAGCCAGTTAATGCCTCAGGAGCGTCATGCAAGAGAGCATAGATCTTGAGATGTTCTGGTGCTAACCGTGATAATCTCACACAGTGTTCAGCAACCGAATAGAACGGCTCGCAATGACCACTATATCTGCATGTATTGCTGAGGGAGTGTGCAATATCTTTGATGGAGATGTCATCTGGGCTACATATTGCAGGATAGAACTGCTTGCCGGAGTATGTAGTTATCCATGGTTCAGTCATGTTACTTCTCCTTCTTGTAGCGCTCTGTCCCATCAGGCCATGAGTCTAGCTGCTTTAGTATCTGTAATTTGTGCCCCTTATGTTTCTTCCTCCATCTGGCAAGCTCCATTAGCTGATTCACTTGTTCTTTCATGGTACCATGCCAGGCATATTCATCACTATAGGTATCGATGTAGCCAACCCATGTTAATAACGCTCGAATTGAGGGGAGGTTGCCATACTCATCAGACTTGAGACTGGATACAGCACCTCCACCTTCATAGCATGTTTTGCAGTTATGGCAAAGCCATCTACATTTTGTATGTGCCATTATACTACTCCTTTTCTCTCTTTACCCTGACTGGCTTACCATCCTTCCAATATGTCTGTATGGCTCTAACTTCACGCATGCCACCACCTAAGTATCTATGTGTGAGTTCCCAAGTCTCACCTATGGAAAGAATGAAGCCACCTGTATCAAGTATTGTTTCCTGCCATTGCTTCAAGGTCATAGCTTGGTGAGCAAACCTTGGTGTAGTGTAGAAGCTACCGATTAAGTGGTTATGTGGTTTGATGTCTTTCATTACTTCCTCCTGTTCGAACAGCTTCTTCTACTTTAATGTCTTCTCCTGCCCTATAGTAGTAATACCGTCTGCCGTTCTCTTCCAATTGAGTACCTAGAGGAAACTCTTTCTTTTTATCAATGTCAGTAGACCTTGATTCTTTAAGGAGCCAGAACCGCAAGAAATATCTGACTTTTATCGGACTATTTGACTGAAGCCAGAAAGTGTTCCCAAAAGCTATCCTGTATCGACCTAATCTTATCATCATATTCCTCCTCTAATGTCCTTACAGGGTGCCTTAGCTGGCTCAGTACTTCTGTTGACGGACTTTCTGCCTGAAGCTGCGGAGTCGGCTGTCCGGCCTTAACACCTTCCAGTGAGTTACCGCAACGTCCTCACCTACCTAAGTGCTTGCTAAGGCACCCTGTAAGGACACTAGAGCTTACCCTTATTTCTCTGCTTAACAACCTCATACTCTTTAACCTTCAACCAATTAACTCTACCCATAAGCACACTTGATACTAGTTCTCTATCAATGTCGTCCCATTCAATAAGAGAAAAGTACACTTGTGGGTTCGTATAGTTAAACAGTTCACGTGTTGCTTCACAAAACAAATCAAGTCCTGTATTCTTCTTGAAGTTCCCACGATTCGTACCTTTCAAACACGCAGAAACAATAGTTCTATGTGGTATGTAATTCCAAGGTTTAACCTGGTAGAAGTAATTTTCAAGAAGTATTACGTCAGTGAGTAAAACATCATTTTCATAACCTTCTGCATCCAGATACGTTCTCAGCACCGGCCACAATTTCGCATATTCACCGGGACAACCACCCATGAGATGGAACACATTTATATCAGGGCACTTTTTCTTAAACTCTGCATACATCTTCACTAGTTCACCTATGCTGAACTCAGTGTCGGGCTCCAGATTGTCTACGTAGCAGTACCAGCACTTTAAGGGGCACCCAGCTACCTGCACCACAAACTGTCTATTCCAGGTTCCCCATTCACACCCGAACAGGTCAGCTATACGATATGGAGCATCATCACCAATAGATGATTTTGGTGGATCACCCTGAAGGACTGTGCATGTTCTAGCGTACTCGTTATGGATTTCGTTGCCTGAGTGCTCCACATCCTCTAGTTGAACTGGACCTATCCTTGATAATGGTATCCTTAATGTCATAACTTACCTTCTTCCCTCTTGTCCCAACCGTAATCACCTTTCTTACCATCTTCATACCTTTTGAGGTTGATTGCATGTTTTCGAACGTACTCTGACTCTATATCAGCCCAGGTGAACCCACTCAGTATAACCTGTTCGGTGTAGAAGAATAAGATATCGGTGATTTCCTCAAGCTGGTTTTTCCTATCACCCTGTTTTCGTGCCGACATATACTCCAGTGTTTCTTCTATGATACCAAAGCCGGAAATCATAGGTCTGCTGGTAGATAGTGGAGCAATACTATCAGATTCTTCTGTATCTTTGGCATAATGTGATTGTGCCATACCTGCCCATACATGAACAATGAGATCAAGTCTAGTGGCTTGTTCATTCTTACTCAATGGTTCTGGCCTCCAGGGTTTGTGCCCACAAGACGTAAGGTATAGCACAGTTTTCTCCATCAATAAGGCTGCTAAAGACATTTTAGCATAGACTCCCTTGGTTACATCATGTGGCACTTTGTCCATGAGTTGTTTCTGGAGCTCTGTGATTTTTGCCATATCTATGATGTTTTCAGACGTCATTAAGTTTTCCCCCTTTCTTCTACTTGCTCTGCTATGATATTGAGATTCTTTAGGTATTCTGGTCCAGCTTCAAAGCTCTCATACACTTTTGAGTACTTGACAGCTATTATCCCTGCAGATTTCAACAAGTTACAGCATGCATAACATGGAGAGAATACTGCATACAGTGTTGCTCCGTCAGTTTGTATTCCTGCTTTTGCTGCAGATGCTATAGCGTTTGACTCACCATGAAGACCCTCAGCTCTACACTTAAGACCTTCTGTCTTTGCACACCAGCCAATGTCTGTACAGTGGCCCATTCCGGAGGGTGCTCCGTTATAACCAGTAGATATAATTCTCTTGTCCTTAACAAGCACAGCACCCTGCTGTCTGTGCCTACAGGTTGCTCTTGTACTGACTAAATGAGCCAATTCAATGAAGTACTCATCAACACTAAATCTCATAATACCACCTTATCAGGCATAGTACATTATTATACGTACATTATAGACTATTACTGTAAAAAAGTAAATAGCCGCTCACCTGCATATCATAAAACTTTATTCGGCTATGAATAATGCAAGCGAGCAAACTGTCATCATATTTTGGCTCATTTATCTATTTACCGATAAATAACTCACTCACACCTAGCGTGTCTGCACAGTCCATGCATAATCCGGCATAATCAGCTCGTAGAACTTTACCACACACAATACATGGAGTATTGACGAAAAGTGCAGTTGACCTAATTGGCTCTTTCGGCAACTTGCTCTTAACTCTGTTGTATAGTTCCTGTAGCCAACACACAACAATACCACCAGGATTAAGTCTATTCTGTGCAAAGTCTACCCAAAGCTCCATTTCAGAAAGAGGAGCAGTTACACTGTCCCACACGTCAATGTAAATGAAGTCAAATTTCTTTCCTTGACTCTTTAGGTATGTCTCTCCATCATCAATGACTATACTCGTAGTGGAGTTTTTTACATAATTGTAAACAAGGTCAGCAACTTCTTGGTGTTTCTCAACAATGGTCAATCTGCTGATTGTCTTATTAAACTTCTTGACCCTCAACACGAATAAACCTATGCCTAAACCTACTACCAATACTTCACCTTGCGCGAGTATCGCAGGTAAAATAACTTGGTTCTGTTCTGCTGGTGAGTCTGACATCCATAATTTGCCTCCTTGAAGGAGCTTAATAAATGGAAAGTTCGTTGATAGTTTATCATAGTGGAAAAACCCAGCAGGGTAGTAGTTGTGCACTATTTCACCTTTGTGGATAACGCCGTACTCTATATGGAAATCACCAACTCTGGCTTCCGGAATTTTAAGACGTGCATCTGGTAAGAAATCCTTGTATTTGATTCCCACTGTTTTAATCCTCCTCTGGCTTATTATCAGTAGGGGTACCATACAGCAGTATGTCTCTCATTCTTTCAATCCGTGCTTTGGTCGTCATGCGCATTATGTTTCGCTCAGCGTACGTTTTTGCATGCTTCCTGACTGGTGTGTGGAATAGTTCACAATTTATGTTGTCACAGTAAGTAATATCTGTGACAGTATTCCAACGGGATGAGGTGAGAGCACCTCCACAAATTCTACATCTACTCTCTGTACTGGTTTCGCTTTCTGGCTCTTCATCTTTTGGCATGAGTTACTCTGCTCCTTTCAGTTTTCTTCTGATACTGTCTATAGTAGCTTGCATATCTGCTGCTAGCTCAGTTGACAGGCTAGGAGTTAATTGTGGGAGTGTTTTCTTTGGATTGCGTAGTTCATCATTTCGTTCTGCAGCTCTTGAAAGTAGAGTTTCAGTATCAGCTGCGAGGAATATGTGCATCTTGTTGTCTATTGGTGAGCGACTCCACGTACCACACATTTCTCCTTGCTTGTCAGAGAAAGAGCTCTCTAT
>Ga0307379_10002999_pt1 | contig 24628 bp, 12 predicted proteins | sample UN2MG_FD_202237 | JGI IMG/M metagenome (GOLD analysis project Ga0307379, IMG submission 202237) | Soil microbial communities from Risofladan, Vaasa, Finland - UN-2 | ecosystem: Environmental > Terrestrial > Soil > Coastal area > Acid sulfate soil | place: Finland: Risofladan, Vaasa | collected...
GGCGCGGGAGCAGTTCCCGCGGCAGGCGCTGGCGCGCCGTGCAGTACGAACTGGGGTCGTGCGAGGCATCCAGCCCCCGCGTCACCCGCAGGAACGTCAGCACCCGCGCCACCGCATCGCGGCACGACCCATCCACGCTGAGCACCTGCCACAGGAAGGTCCACAGCGTCACCAGCGGGGTGAAGACCCGTTCGCGCCACACATGGCCCAGCCAGCGGCACTCCTCGTCGACCTCCTCGCCCCGCAGGATGCGATCGAAGATCGTCCCGGGGTTCTCGGCCAGCTCCTGACGCATCCGTCGTGCCCGGCTGCTTCGCCTCCGTCGTGCCATCGTGCATCCTCCTGGAGTGAACGGCCCGAAACGCTCCAGGACAGTATACATCATAACGTACTGCGGGCCAAGCACTTACACAACATATGCCCCTAATCTCATGCCATTCGCGGCTCGACGCCGCTTTTCGTTGGCGCCCTGGCGCCGGGGCAAGAGCGATGCCTCGACAGGCTCGGCATGACAGAGGCGTAACCGGCACTTGACCGCGCCGCCCTTTCCTGTCATTCTGAGCGCAGCGAAGAATCTCCCGAAGGAGTTTGCTCAAGCCATGGCGGCGACCATCGTGGATGAGGCAGCGTGCCCTGAGAGGTTCTTCGCTCCGTTCCACTCCGCTCAGAATGACGCGGGTGGTGTCCCTGGTCGAGGCCCACTCCGGAGGACCACGTGATGAGCGAAGCACTCACTCGCCGCGACGTGTTGAGGATGGCCGGGCTGGCAGGCCTGGCAATGCTGAGGAGGACCGATGCAATGGCAGCACCCGAGGGCGCGGCAACCAAGCCGCCGAACGTCCTGATCATCCTTGCCGACGATATGGGCTTCTCGGATATCGGCTGCTATGGCGGCGAGATCGAGACGCCCAACCTCGATAAGCTGGCCGCAGGCGGGGTGCGGTTCACGCACGGCTACTCCACCGCCCGCTGCTGGCCGACCCGCTCGTGTATCATGACGGGCTACTACGCGCAACAGGTGCGCATGGACCCGCCCCGCGGGCGCGTGCCGCAGTGGGCACGCCTGATGCCGCACTACCTGAAGCCCGCGGGCTATCGCTGCTATCACAGCGGCAAGTGGCACGTGAACGGCGCGCCGAGGCCCTGCGCGGACGGCGGCTTCGACCACTCGTACAAGCTCGACGACCACGACCGCCATTTCTACCCCCGCGCGCACCAGGAGGACGACAAGCCGCTGCCGCCCATCAAGCCCGGCTCCGACTACTACACGACGACGCACATGGCCGACCACATGATTCGCTGTCTCAAGGAGCACGCGGAGAAGCACGCCGACAAGCCGTTCTTCGGCTACCTCGCCTTCACGTCGCCCCACTTCCCCGTCCAGGCGCACCAGGAGGATATCGCCCGCTACCGCGAGCGCTACCTGGCGGGGTGGGACGCCGTTCGCGAGGGGCGCTGGAAGCGCCTGCGCGAGATGGGCATCGTGAATTGCGCCCTGTCGCCGCTCGAGACGGGCTTCACGCCGCGCTACTTCCAGAAGAAGTTCCTCGACGAGCTGGGTCCAGGCGAGGAAGAGCATCCGATCCCCTGGAAGGACCTCACGGACGAGCAGCGGCAGTTCCAGGCGACCAAGATGGCCATCCACGCGGCGATGGTGGACAGGATTGACCGCGACGCCGGCCGCGTGATCGAGCAGGTGCGGGCGATGGGCGCGCTCGACGACACGGTGGTCTTTTTCCTCTCGGACAACGGGGCCGACGCGACGATACTCATCCGCGGCGACCGGCACGACCCGAAGGCTCCGCCCGGCTCGGGCGCGTCGTACCTGTGCATCGGCCCCGGCTGGGCGAGCGCGTCGAACGCGCCGTTCCGCCGCCACAAGATCTGGGTGCACGAGGGCGGCATCGCCACGCCCTGGATCGTCCACTGGCCCAAGGGCATCAAGGCCCGGGGCGAGCTGCGGCACGACCAGTGCCACGTGATTGACTTCGTGCCGACGCTGCTCGAGCTGGCGGGCGTCAAGCCGTCGGAGGAGTGGAACGGCGTCAAGGCGCCGCCGCTGCCCGGCAAGAGCATCGTGCCGGCCTTCGAGCGCGACGGCGCGGTCACCCGCGACCGCCTGTTCTTCCATCACGAGGGCAACCGCGCGCTCATCGAAGGCAACTGGAAGCTCGTGTCGGCCCGGGAGGACAAGGATGCCTGGGAGCTGTTCGACCTCTCGACCGACCGCTGCGAGATGGTGAACCTGCTGGCGAAACACCCTGACCGCGCGAAGGCCATGGAGGCGAAGTGGCGGGAGTTGGAGGCCGAGTTCCGCGCCCAGGCCGGCCCGCCGCCCCAGCCGCCGAAGGGCAAGGGGAAGGCGAAGTGAACACCGGTGCGATGCACCGTCGGGACTTCCTGGCGCGCCTGGGCGGCGGGATGGCCGCCTCGGCTCTGTGCGCGCGAACCCTCGCAGGAGAGAAGGCAGCGATGGCGCGCCCGAACATCGTCATCGTCCTCAGCGACGACATGGGCTTCTCGGACATCGGCTGCTACGGCGGCGAGATCGCCACGCCCATGCTCGACGGCCTCGCGGCGAAGGGCATCCGCTTCACGCAATTCTTCAACACCGCCCGCTGCTGCCCGAGCCGCGCGAGCCTGCTCACGGGCCTCCACCCGCACCAGGCCAACGTGGGCCACATGACCAACCCGCGACAGCTCGAGGGCTACGGCGGCGACCTGAGCCGCAACGCCGTCACGCTCGCCGAGGCGCTCCGCCCCGCGGGCTACCGCACCTACATGACCGGCAAGTGGCACGTCGCCTGCAACGATGGCCCGAAGGGGCCGAAGCACAACTGGCCGCTCCAGCGCGGCTTCGAGAAGTTCTACGGCACCATCACCGGCGCGGGCAGCTTCTACGACCCCACGACCCTGTGCCGCGGCGACGACTTCATCACGCCCGACAACGACCCGCACTACAAGCCCAAGCTCTTCTACTACACCGACGCGATCACCGACAACGCGATCGCGTTCCTCCAGGAGCATGCGACCGAATCGCCCGACAAGCCGTTCCTTCTCTACATGGCCTACACCGCCGCGCACTGGCCCATGCACGCGCTGCCCGAGGACATCGCGAAGTACAAGGGCAAGTACGACGGCGGCTACGAGCCGATCCGCCGCGCGCGCTTCGAGCGAGCGAAGCAGATGGGCATCATCAGCCCCAAGTGGGAACTCTCGCCCCAGGCGGGCGACTGGGACGCCATGCCGCACAAGGCCTGGGAGGCGCGGTGCATGGAGGTCTACGCGGCCATGGTGGACCGCATGGACCAGGGCATCGGGCGCGTGGTGGCCGAGCTGGCGCGCGAGGGCCGTCTCGATAACACTCTCATCCTCTATCTGCAGGACAACGGCGGCTGCGCCGAGGGGATGGGCCGCGGGCCGGCGCCGAGGTGGGACATTCCGCCCCGCGCGCCGATGGGGCCGGACGAGCTTCAGCCCCACATCTGGCCGCCCATGCACACGCGCGACGGCAAGCCCGTGCGCGGCGGCCCGACCACGATGCCCGGCGGCCCCGACACCTACGTCGCCTACGGCCGGGCCTGGGCCAACGTGTCGAACACCCCGTTCCGCGAGTACAAGCACTGGGTGCACGAGGGCGGCATTGCCACGCCGCTCGTCGCCCACTGGCCGGCCGGCATCGCGCCCGACCGCGCGGGCAAGCTCGAGCACCACCCCGCGCAACTCGTTGACCTCATGGCCACGTGCGTGGACCTCTCGGGCGCGCGCTACCCCGGCGAGCACGCCGGCCAGCACATCCAGCCGATGGAGGGCGTGAGCCTGGCCCCCGCGTTCGCCGGGCGCGACCTGGGCCGCACGGCGCCGCTCTTCTGGGAGCACGAGGGGAACCGCGCGCTCCGAGTGGGCAAGTGGAAGCTCGTCGCCAAGGGCGCCGCCTCGCGCTGGGAGCTCTACGACATGGACGCCGACCGCACCGAGCTGCACGACCTGTCGAAGTCGCAGCCCGAGCGTGCGGCCGAGATGGCGGCCCAGTGGGAGCAGATCGCGCGGCGGGTCAAAGTCATCCCCTGGCCCTGGGCCGGCGCCTACGGGACGAAGCCCCCCGCAAAGGGACGGAAAGGCAAGGCAGAATGAGCGAGACGCGACGGACGTTTCTGGAGCATGCAGGGCTTGGCCTCGCCGCCGCGGCGTGTTGCGAGGCCGCGCACGGGGCGGAGGAGGCCCCGCGCCGCCCGAACCTCCTCGTCATCATCACCGACCAGCAGCACGCGGGAATGCTGAGCTGCGCGGGCAACACGCACGTGAAGACGCCGCACATGGACAGCCTGGCCGCCACGGGCACACGGTTCGAGCGGGCCTACTGCTCGAACCCCGTGTGCGTGCCCTCGCGCTTCAGCCTGCTCAGCGGCGTGATGCCCAGCCGCATCGGCATGGAGCACAACGGCCACCAGCGGAACCCCGTGCCCGAGGCCATCCTGCGCCACGGGATGGGCGCCGTGCTCCGGGCCGCCGGCTACGCCACCGCCTACGGCGGGAAGACGCACCTCCCGGGCGCGAAGGGCCACACGAACAACGTCGCGGACTACGGCTTTGACGAGGTGCTGACCCGCGACGAGCGCGACGGGCTCGCCCAGGCCTGCGCCGCCTTCCTGCGGCGGAAGCACGACAAGCCGTTCCTCCTCGTCGCCTCGTTCATCAACCCGCACGACATCTGCTACATGGCGATAGACGACCACGCGCGCTCCCAGGGCAAGCCCGTGAAGGAGACGGTCGAGCGGCGCTGCCTCACCGAGGCCCTCGCCCTGCCCGAGGGCGTGACGCGCGAGGCATTCTTCCGCGACACCTGCCCGCCGCTCCCGCCGAACGTCGGCATCCCCGAGGGCGAGCCCGAGGCGGTCGAGAAGACCGACTGGCGCGCCTTCCGCGCCCACGCCCGGCGGCGCTGGAGCGAGGAGATGTGGCGCCTGCACCGCTGGGCCTACGGGCGCCTGACCGAGCGCGTGGACGCCGAGATCGGCCGCGTGCTCCAGGCCCTCCGCGAGGCGGGCCGCGAAGACGACACGCTCGTCGTCTTCACCAGCGACCACGGCGACATGGACTCCGCGCACCGCCTCGAACACAAGTCCATGCTCTACGAGGAGGCCTGCCGCATCCCGCTCCTCGTGAGCTGGAAGGGCGTGACGAAGCCGGGGGCCGTGGACCGCGAGCACCTGGTGTCGAACGGCCTCGACCTGATCCCGACGCTGTGCGACTACGCGGGCATCGCGCCGCCGCCCGAGCTGAAGGGCCGAAGCATCCGCCCCCTCGCCGAGGGGCGAGAGCCGAAGGGCTGGCGCGACACGCTGGCCGTCGAGAACGAGCGCTCGCGCCTTGTCCTGTGGGACCGTCTCAAGTATGGTGTCTATGGCACGGGGGAGCGCAGGGAACTGCTGGTGGACCTCAAGCAGGACCCTGGCGAGATGAGGAATCGTGCCGCCGAGCCCGCCTGCCGCGCGCAGGTCGAGGCGGGGCGTCGCCTGCTCGTCGAGTGGTGCAAGGAGCACGGCGAGACCCTGGCCGACGCCTACGTGGTCAAGGGCTGACGCGGGAGCGACTGGACGCGGCGGCCACCCCGCGCTAGAATCGGCTTGTCCGCGTTCCGGGGAAATGCCCATGATGGCCAGACGCACCTTCCGCCTTGGCCTCCTGGCGACGGCCCTTTGCTGCACAGTGGCGATGGCTGGCGAAGCGCCGCCCTTCCGCCTCGTGAGCCATCGCCAGGACCACCGCGAGCTTCAGCTCGACAAGAGCTTCATCGCCGAGCCACTCCACATCGGCTCGAAGACCTACGAACGCGGCCTCGGCACGCACGCCAACAGCCGCACCGAGATCGTCCTCACTGCCGCGTGCCGCCGGTTCGTCGCCGACGTGGGGGCCGACCTCAACGAGCCGACCCGCAAGGCTGGCGGCTCGGTCGTCTTCGTCGTGCGGGTGGACAGCAAGGAGCGCTTCCGCTCCGGCGTGCTGAAGCCGGGCGTTGAGGCGGTCGCCGTGTCGGTGGACCTGGCCGGCGCGAGGAAACTCGAGCTGGTCACCGACACCGCGACGAACGGCTACATCGGCGATCACGCCGACTGGGCCAACGCTCGCATCGTGCTGGCCGACGGACGCGAGGCCCATCTCTCCGATGTCTTCCGCCGCCAAGGGCTGCCCGCCACCGCGGCCAGGCCCGCGACGCCGACCACTGCGACCCCTGAGCCCGAGACGCGCACGCTCTCCGAGGAGGAAGCCCAGGGCGTGCTCGAGCGCGACTGGCTCTTCCAGGCCGACCACAATCCCACCCCCGCCCGCATCCAACAGGAGATCGCGTGGGCACGGGAGTTGGCCGCCCGAATCGCGCGCCGCGAGAAGGCGCCTGACCTCGCGCGGGAACTCGCTGTTCTTGCAGACATCGAGAAGAAGGCAGCAGAGGGCAAAGAACCGCCTGAAGGCGGAACTACGAACGAAGGCCGCTATCTCGCCGTTCGCCGTATCAAGCGGCAGATGCTCCTCAAAGACCCCGCCGTGGACTTCACGCAGGTGGTCTTTGTGGACGTGCCGAACTGGTATCCCCACGAGTCCATGCACAAGGTGTGGCCGCTGGCCCAGGAGAACTGCGGCCGGCTGCTCCTCCTCGACGGCCTGCACCCCGGCGGCAAGCTCCGAAGGCTCGCGGGGCCGGAGCCCGGGATGTTCTGGCGGCCCGACGTGTCATTCGACGGCCGCAAGGTGCTCTTCTGCTATCGCCCGAAGCCCGACCGCGTGTTCCACATCTACGAGATCGGCGTGGATGGCTCGGGCCTGCGCCAGGTGACCCACGGCTCCTACGACGACCTGGACCCCATCTACCTTCCTGACGGCAACATCGCGTTCATGACCAACCGCGGCAACAGCTACGCCCGCTGCGCCGTCGGCCACCCCAGCCCTGCGCTCGCACGCTGCGGCCCCGACGGCAGGAACCTCTACATCATCTCGGCCAGCAACGAGCCCGAGTACACGCCCGCCCTCCTGCACAACGGCCGCATCATCTACACCCGCTGGGAATACACCGACAAGGAGCTGATGCGCATCCAGAGCCTCTGGACCGTGAACCCCGACGGCACGGCGGTGAGCGTGTTCTGGGGCAACCAGAGCTACTGGCCCGACATGCAACTGGAGGCGCGGCCCATCCCCGGCAGCCATCGCGTGATGTTCGCAGGCCACGGCCACCACGAGGTGTTCCTCGGCTCCGTCGGAATCCTTGACCCCAAGCTCGGCTTCAACTACCCCCACGGGCTGACGAAGGTGACGGCCGACGTGGCGTGGCCCGAGGTCGGCAACGGCCCCGCCGAGCGCGTCGAGAACCCGCGCTACCATGCCAGCGGACGCTTCATCGGCTACAAGAGCCCGTATCCGCTCAGCGAGGAGCTCTTCCTCGTCTCGGCGCGGCCGGCCGGCGGCGTCCACAAGCTCTACCTGATGGACACGCTGGGCAACCGCGAGTTGATCTACGAAGGGGCGTTCCACGTCCTCTACGGCCAGCCCGTCCGCCCGCGGCCCGTGCCGCCCGTCGTGCCCGACACCGTGGCGTGGCCGGGCTCGGAGAAGGACGGGCGCCCCGCCGAGCCTGGCGTCGTCTACAGCCCCAACGTCTTCGATGGCCTGCCCGACGCGGTCCGCGAGAAGGCGAGGGCCATCCGCGTCATCAACCTCGACTACACGACCTTCACCTACGGCCTGAAGACCCAGGGCTACAGCCACTGGCGCGGGCAGCCGCACATGCACGCCGGGCCGCCCGTGTCGATCACCTGCAACGACGGGATCAAGCGGATCCTCGGCACGGTGCCCATCCAGGCCGACGGCTCGGTGAGCATCGAGGTGCCGCCCTGCAAACAGCTCCACTTCCAGATCGTGGACGAGCACGGCCGCGCGCTCCAGACGATGCGAAGCTTCGCCAACGTGATGCCGGGCGAGCGACGCGGCTGCCTCGGCTGCCACGAGATGCACAGCGCGGCGCCTGCCGTGAAGCATGGCGGGGCCGCCTGGAAGCCGCCGGTGAAGCCCACCCCGCCCCCGTGGGGGCCCAGCTACAGCCTCGGCTACGAGCGCGATATCCAGCCCATCCTCGACCGCTATTGTGGCAAGTGCCACCAGGGCGACGGCAAGGGGCGGGCGAAGCTCGACCTCACCCTCCGCCCGAGCAAGGATGCCGGCGCCTTCCCCGAGCCTTACGTCACCCTCACCCTCGGCGCCAGGCGCTCGTTCCCCGGCTGCTTCATCGCCGCCGAGGGCGGCATCGCGGGCACCATCCTCGCCGAGAACCACCCGTGGCGGCCCAAGGACTACGCGACGCTGCCGCCCATGACCACCCTCTCGTACACCAGCAAGCTCATTGACATCGTGATGGGGAGAAGGTTCCAGGCGTGCCTCTTCGACGCGAAGGTGGACCCCCTCAGTCTCCAGAAGCTGATCGCGTGGGTGGACATCCTTTGCCCTTACCTCGGCGAGCCGGAGATTCGTTCGCTGCCCGACCCCGACCCCACCGACCCGCGCTTCGCCAATTCGGGCTATCCGCCCCGCACGCCTGGGGTGAAGCCCTTCGCTGACAGCCCCTACCCGCCGCGGCTGAAGAACGCCCCCGTCGTCAACCGCGCCTACTGCCAGGACGACTTCCCCACTCAGGCTGACAGGCTGAGAAGCCGGTGAGAAGTGGATGGATGGCTCGTACGCTTCCCTCTTTACTCGCTGTCGTCCTCGTCGTCGGGCCCGCCAAGGGGGGTTCGAGCGCGCTCGGCCCCTATGACCGCCAGGTGGCGGCGCACACGGCAAAGCTCCGCGCCGAAAGCCCTTCGGCCCGCGCGAAGGCGGCGGAGGCCCTGGGCTTTCTCCGGGCCTATGCCGCGGGGGCCGCGCTGGTCGCAAGGCTCCGCGACGAGGCGCCCGAGGTGCGCCGCCAGGCGGCGATGGCCCTCGCCTGGTGCGGCGGACGCACGGCCTTGCCGCCGCTGCTCGCCACGCTCGACGATGCCGACTGGGTGACGCGTCAGGCCGCCCACGTCGCTCTCACCAACCTCACGGGGATGGAGTTCCCCTTCGACGCGTTCGCCTCGAAGGAGACCCGCCGCACCCAGGCGACGGCCTGGCGCGAGTGGTGGGCCGCCGTGCCCACCGGCCAGCCACCCGCCGAGGTGCTCAAGCTCCTGGGCGATGTCAAGGTAAGCGCGGGAGCCACAAGACCGCCTGAAGGCGGGACCACGAACGGCCTGGCACGCGGCGCCGTCACGGTCTCCTCGACCTACAAAGGCCCTCCGGAATCGCTGCGCGACGGCCAGCTCGGGCCGGGATTCTGGCAGACCAAACTCGTGCCGTTCCCCCAGTGGGTCGTGGTAGACCTGGGGCAGCCGCGCAAGGTCGGTCGCGTGGCCGTGCACCAGCACGGCCCGACGTTCGTCATGACCGACTGCGAACTGGCCACGGGCCTCGATGGCAAGGCGTACGACACCGTCGTGCGCCGCCGCGAGGCGACGCCGGTGAAGTGGGAGACGAAGTTCCCCGCCCGCGAGGTCCGCTACGTCCGCGTCACCAGCCACGCCTCCAAGAACCCAACCTACCCGACGACGTTCCTCGAGATTGAGGTCGACGGCGACCCACCACCGACTCCGTCGGCCCCGTCTCCTGTCACGGGTCACGCGTCACGCGTCATGTCCGAATCCGCCTGGCGGTTCGAGCGGGGCCTTCGGGCGCTGGGCGTGCTCGGCGGAAAGGGCGCGAGCAGGACGATCCTGAGCGCCCTCGGCCCCTCGCCGTCTACCGCGTTGCACATGCAGCCCGCCGTTCGCGCGGGGATTCGCTCGCTCGGCCGCCTCCGCGAGGAAGAGGGCTTCCAGGCCCTCGTCGCCCTGCTCGGCAATCTCACGTATGCCCGCAACGCCGCCGAGGCGCTCGGCGACTTCGGGGACAGCCGGGCCGTGCCCGCGCTGCTCGCCGCCTACCCGCGCTACGCCAAGACCCTGAAGGGCCAGAACCCGTCCGCCTTGCCACCCGACGACCGGATGGGCTTCCCCAGCGAGGACAGGATGCTCGAGACGCCCTACGGCATTGCGTATGCGCTGTGTCGCCTGGGAGGGGACGGGCGAGGAGGACCCTTCGACTTCGCTCAGGGCGCGAAGCTGCGGGAGCTGGCGCCGTTGTTCATGGCCAACCTGCCCGGCGACCACGACACGTTTTTCCTCTACGAGCCCGAGGTCGGCCACCTGCTCACGCGCCACCTCGTGGACCAGGCGGGCCTGCGTCGCGAGGCCCTCGAGCACGCCTTTGCCATCCTCTCGGGCACGCCGACCGCGGGGGCCGGCACATGGCCGACGTTTCCGCCCATTCGCGTGGCCACGTGGCTCCCCTGCCTGTGCGCCGAGAAGGCGGACGTGCCTCGGCTTCTGGCGCTGCTGGAACACAAGGAGTACTGGGTGCGGTTGAACGCCGCCAAGGCCCTCGCCTGGCTGGGCGACAGGAGCGCCGTCGAGCCGCTGGCGAAGCTCCTCGCCGAGGCGAAGCCCGAGGCGGAGTTCGGCTACTCGGGCCGGTTCAAGGACGAGGAGTATAACGACACGTGCCCGCGCTGGCGCGAGGGGCTTGTCCGCGCCCTCGGCCTGCTCGGCGCCCACGAGCACACGGGCCTGATCGTGCAAGTGCTGGAGGATGAGCAGTCGGTGGTGGACGTGCGCCACGCCGCGGCCTCGGCCCTGGCCGACTTGGGCGACGACAAGGCCCTCGCCGCCCTCCGCCGCGCCGCCGCCGACCACCCCTTCCACGTCGTCCGCCTCGCCGCACGCGACGCGCTCCTGCGGCATGAAGGCCGCGCCTCCTGGCCTGTTACGGATTACGGATTACGGATTACGGACTCGACGACGAGGACGGCGACGACGACGAGCACGAAGCAAGACGATGTGCCCGCATTAGTCTTTATCAAGGGCGACAACGATCTCCCCAACACCAGGGGCACCGTGGAGCAGCTCGACCGCTGGCGGACGACCTACATCGTCAGCGACCCGGGGCCGGAGTATCGGCCGGGCGACAACCTCTACGTCCTCCGCCCGCCCGGGCCCGAGGGCGCCGTCGCGCCTCTGACCCGCTTCACCAAGGGCTACGTGGCCTCGCCCGAGCTGTCGTGGGATGCCTCGCACGTGCTCTTCTCCCATCGTGGCAAGAGCGACCCCTGGTGGCACGTTTGGCGGGTGAACGTGGACGGCTCGGGGCTGAAGCAGCTCACCTTCGGCCCCTTCCACGACGTGCAGCCCGCCTACCTGGCCGACGGGCGAATCGTGTTCTCCACCAGCCGCAACGGCATCCGCGACGAGTATCACGGCTATCCCTGCACCGCGCTGTGGGTGATGAACCCCGACGGCACGGGCATGTACCCCATCGCGACCAATATCGGCCGCGACAACGAGCCAGCCGTCCTGCACGACGGCCGCATCGTCTTCAGCCGCCTCGAGGTCTTCTACTCGCGCAACAAGACCGAGCTGACCCTCCACGCGGCCTACCCCGACGGCACGCGCGACGTGGTGCTCTACGGCCCGGAGCGCCGGGCCTTCTGGCGCGGCCTCGACCACGGCCCCCGCACGCCCGCCGACGGCCAGGAGGCGCCCCTGACCCATCGGGTGCTCCGCGTGACCCAGCCGCAGCCGATGCCCGACGGCCGCCACATCGTCGTCTCGACCCAGGGCGGCCTGACCCTCGTCGGCCCCCGCCGCGACGCCGAGGAGATCATCACGCCCGACAACAAGACACGCGCCTACACCACCCCCTGGCCCCTGCCCGACGGCCGCATCCTGTGCGCCTCCACCCTCAAGACCCCCGACCGGAAGAAGGTGGACCTCGGGCTCTACGTCCTCGACCCCGCGACGCAGAAGCTGGAACTCGTCTACAACGACCCGGCGGCGGCCGACTACGAGCCGCGCCCCATCCTCGCCCGCCGCCCGCCCGCGATGCGCTCGACGCAGGCCTCGCCCGACGGTTACAGCGGGCGCTTCCTGTGCTCCTCGGTCTTCGCCACGCAGGAGGCTGAGGTGCTCCAGCGCGGCCGGCTCGTGCGGCTCATCGAGGGCGTGCCCGTCGTCGCCCGCCACACCACCCACACCAGCCGGCGCTGGCCCGTGTGGCAGAACCACGGCGGCACGCTGGCCCGGGTGCTCGGCACGGCGCCGCTGGCCCCCGACGGCTCGTTCCACGTCGAGGCCCCCGCCGACCGACTGCTGCACTTCCAGGTGCTCGACAGCGACCGCCGCGTCGTCGGCAACCAGCTCACCTGGATGTCCCCGCGGCCCGGCGAAACCCGCTCGTGCGTCGGCTGCCACGAGAACCCCCACACCACCACCGCCGTCCACGCCCCGATGGCCGCCACTCACCCTCCCCTGAGCTTCCTGCCGACCGGCGACGAGTTCCGCTACCGCGCCAAGGCTTGGTTCAAGGGCCACCTGCCCGCCGCCATCGAGGAGCGGACCCGCACCGTGCGGGCCGTGAACCTGCTCGCACGGTAGCTGGACAACGCCTGCTCTTCCCGCTACACTCAGGGCACAAGCGTGTCGCAGGGACGAGAGGCCTTCCACGATACTCCAGATCGGGATGACTGCCATGGCGATGAGAAACGAGTTGGGGGGAGCGGACACACGCAGGACGCTCCTGATGCTGGCGCTCCTGGCCTGCACGGCCATGCGGGGCCGGCCGGCGGCCGGCGCGGACGACCCCGCGCGCGAGATCCTCGCCGCCAGCGGGGTGAAGGGCGGCCTCGTCGTCCACCTCGGCTGCGGCGACGGCACGCTCACGGCGGCGCTGCGCGCGAGCGACGCCTTCCTCGTCCACGGCCTCGACGCCGACCCCGCCAACGTCGAGAAGGCCCGCGCCCGCATCCGCTCCCTCGGGCTCAGCGACAAGGTGTTCGTGGACCGGCTCTCGGGCAGCCGCTTGCCCTACGCGGACAACCTGGTGAACCTGCTGGTGGAAGAGCGCCCGGGGACGGTGCCGGCGGACGAGCTGATGCGGGTGCTCGCCCCGAACGGCGTGGCCATGGTTCGCGAGGGCGCGAACTGGAAGAAGACGGTGAAGCCCTGGCCGACGGAGATTGACGAGTGGACCCACTGGCTGCACGACGCGAGCGGGAACGCGGTGGCCCGCGACCGCGTGGTCGGCCCGCCGCGGCGGGTGCAGTGGGTCGAGGGGCCCGTGTGGCAGCGGCACCACGAGCTGAACACCGGCACCACGGCGTTCGTCTCGGCGAAGGGCCGCATCTTCTACACCGCGGATGAGGCGCCGGCCACGGCGGCGGGCCTGCCCGACCAGTGGGTGCTGATCGCGCGCGACGGGTTCAACGGCGTGCTGCTGTGGAAGCGCCCGATCGCCGAGTGGGGCTGGAAGGCCTGGAGCACGCGCGAGCCGGGCGGCCGCTTCAACCTGCCTCTCCACGTCCCACGCCGCCTGGTCGCCGTCGGAGACCGCGTGTACGTGACCCTGGGCTTCAACGCCCCCCTCACGGCCCTCGACGCCGCCACGGGCGAGACCGTGAAGACCTACGAGGGAACCGCCTTCACCGACGAGATTCTCTGCCACGAGGGCCTCCTGGTCCTGTCGGTCAACCAGGCGCCGCAGAAGCCCGGCCTGCTCAGCGACGCGCCCGCGGTGCGTAAGCGGGTTGTGGCGCTCAAGGCCGACACCGGCGAGGTCCTCTGGCGCCAGGGCGACTACACCGGCATCTCCACGAAGTCCGACCTCTTCGAGCGGATCACCCACCTGGGGCTCACCGTGGGCCAGGGACAGGTGTTCCTCCTCGAGGAGGACGCCGTGGTGAGCCTGGACCTGCGGACGGGTCGGGAGCTGTGGCGCTCCCCGCGGCCCGAGAAGCACACCAAACAGGGACACGTCCCGTACAAGCCGGCCAACCTCTGCACCCTCGTGGCCCACCAGGACGTGCTCCTGTTCGCCCAGGCCGAGGGGCCGTACACCAGGAGCACCTGGAACCGCGGCGTCAAGGTCCTGCTGACCGGGCTCTCGGCCCCGACGGGAAAGACGCTCTGGAGCCACGAGTGCAGCAAGTGGGGGCCGGGCGTGGAGCCCGACGTCTTCGTCATCGGCGGCCTCGTGTGGACCCACGCCGCCGACGAGTTCGCCGTCATCGGCCGCGACCCGCGCACCGGCGAGGTGAAGCGCCGCGTCTCGACCAAGGACGCCTTCGACGAGGCGCACCACCACCGCTGTTTCCGCGACAAGGCCACCGAGCGCTACCTGCTCACGGCTCGGCGTGGCATCGAGTTCATTGACCTCCAGACCGGGCAATCGCAGAAGAACCACTGGGTGCGCGGGGCCTGCCGCTACGGCATCGTGCCCGCCAACGGGCTCGTCTACGCGCCGCCGCACCCCTGCCAGTGCTACGTTGCGGTCAAGCTCAGCGGCTTCTACGCCCTGGCCCCTGCCTCCCCCGAAGTCCGAAGTGGGGAGGAGCGGCTGGAGCGCGGCCCGGCCTACCAGGCAGTCGGCGGTCGGCAGACGGCAGTCGGCGGTGAAGAGGACTGGCCGACCTACAGACATGATGCGGCGCGGAGCGGCTCGACGAAGGCCGAGGTGCCGGCCGAGCTGAAATGCCTGTGGCAGGCGCAGCTCGGCGGCCGCGTCAGCGCGTGCACGGTCGCCGGCGGCAGGGTCTACGCCGCGGCGGTGGACCAGCATCGCGTGTGCGCGCTGGACGCCAGGGACGGCAAGGTCCTCTGGGACTACGCGGCCGGCGGGCGCGTGGACACGCCGCCCACCCTTCACGGGGGCCTCGCACTGTTCGGGTCGGCCGACGGCTGGGTGTATTGCCTGCGCGCCGCGGACGGGGCGCTGGCCTGGCGCTTCCGCGCCGCGCCCGAGGAGCGGCGCCTCGTGGCCTTCGGGCAGGTGGAATCGGCCTGGCCCGTGCACGGCACCGTGCTGGTGGAGGACGGCGTGGCCTACGTCGCCGCGGGCCGCTCGACCCATCTCGACGGCGGCATCAAGGTCTACGCCCTCCAGCCCGAGACCGGCAAGCTCGTGCGCGAGCTGAAGCCGCTCAACGCCGACCCGCACGGGATCGAGGACGTGTTGGTGAGCGACGGCAGGCGCGTCTGGATGCGGCACCTGGCATACGGCCTGGGAGGGGCCGAGCCGCTCCCGAAGGCGAAGGGCCGACAGGCCCCGCCTCCGACCCCCCGCGCCTTCTCCACCGGTGGGCTGCTCGACGACGCGTGCTTCAGCCGGGTCGGGTGGTCGCTCGGGAGCAAGGTGAAGGGAGCGGACCTCCTGGTCTTCGACGAAGGAGCGGTCTACGCCTTTGGCACCAAGCGCAGCGGGAGCTTCGGCGGCTGGTTCCAGCCCGGTGCGGGGGCCTACGAGCTGGCGGCGTGGGACCGCGCGGGGAAGCGTCGCTGGGCCGCGCCCAGCCCCCTTCGCATCCGAGCGATGGCGTGCGCAGGCCGCGTGCTCTTCGTGGCAGGCCCGCGAGATGTTGTGGACGCCAAAGACCCGTGGGCAGCGACGGAGGGCCGCGCCGGGGCCGTGCTCTCCGCGCTGTCGGTCGAGGATGGGAAAGTGCTGGCCAGGTGCAAGCTCGATGCCCCGCCGGTGTGGGACGGCCTGGCCGCCGCGGGCGGGCGCCTGTACCTGGCGACCCTCGACGGCAAGGTGCTGTGCCTGGGCGCCGCGACGCCGTGAAGCCACCGCGCGCTCGGCGGGTCATTCCGCAGGCAGGATGTGAAGCAGACGGACGTCGCCGCCGGCGAGCTTGAGGGCGAAGCGGCGCAGGCCGGCGGCGGCGAAGCTCTCCTTGCCGCCGAGCAGCCCCTTGCATTCGCTGCTCGGGGCTGAGGCCGCCGCGGTGTGCATTCGGTAGTTGCCTGCGGGCAGGTGGAGGCCGACCTCGAACTCCGCCTCACCATCCTGCCAGTTGATGAGGGTGAGGAACTTCTCGCGCGGGCCGCTCTCGGCCAGGTATGCCTCCACATTGCAGCCGTGCCTGCGGAGGACGAGGGGCTTGGCGTCGCCCAGCACCTCGTCGAGGGCCTTCGCGAACTCCTCCGCAAAGGTCGGCTCGGTCTCCCACTCGACGAGGTTCCTGGGGAGGTAGACCACGGAGCCGTCGTCGCGTCCCTTGCGGACCAGGTCGGAGAGGATGGGCCGCTCGTGCCTCGCGCCCACCTCGTTCACCTCGCCAAGCTGCTGGGCGATGAGGAGCTTCGAGCCGCCGGCGTGGGCCTTCGCCAGCGCCTCCGCCGCTTGCCGCGACACCGAGTAGGGGAACGGCAGGAAGAGGACCTTGTAGCGCCCGATGTCCTTGAGGTCCTCGGGCTGGTCGAGGTAGTAGAGGTCGAACGGGTAGCCGTTGGCGTTGAGGAACTGGTTGACGAGTCGGGCGGTCCAGAAGCCCTGCTTGGCCACGGGGTTCGCGCCGAGCCAGTTGGTGCCGTGGTCGTTGTCCCACCAGTCCTCGGACGCGCGGGAGGCGACGACGGCCAGGGCGCCGGGAGTGCGGGCGCGGGTGACGCCCCAGCGTTCGAGCGCGCGCAGGAAGGCCAGCTCGCGGCGGCGATAGTCGCTGGACTTCTGCATCTCGATGTAGTTGTAGCGGTACCAGGCGAGGAAGCGGGCGCCCTGGAGCGCGGCCTGGATGCCCTCACGGACGGAGGGCGGGACGAAGATCTCCATCGCCGCTCGGCGGTTGCGCGCCGAGGCCGCCCACACGCGCGTCTCGGCCTCCATGTAGTCGGTGCCCAGGTAGTCGAGGTCGGCGATGTGCCCGATCACGTCGTAGGCCAGGCAGTAGGTCATCCGGTTGTTCGACGACACGGCGTGCGAGCCGATGATGCAGAGGGTCTCGCACTTGGGGTTGATCTTCCTCACCGCGTCGCGGTAGCGGCGGAAGCGCCCGGCGAGCTGCTCGTAGCTGTAGACGGTCCAGCGCTTGTAGGCCACCGTGTCCTGCCAGATGCTCTCGGGCAGGTCGGCGCCGGGGCCGAAGCGTTTCTGGAAGGCGAGGCGCACGGGGTCGTCCTTGGGGCGTTCCTTGCCCTCGGGCTTGTCGAGGCCGTAGAAGGCTTCGTCGTGGCACAGGCTGATGCCGTCCACGCCCCGCGCCGCCACCTCTTCGAGCAGGGTCTGCCAGCCGTTCTTGTCCTTCGGCCCGATGTAGCACTCCATGAAGCGGCCGAGGAAGATGACGTAGAGCTTGAGGCCGTGGGCGTGAAGCGTGTCGGTGAGTTCCTTGAGGAGGTCGCGGCCTGGCGGGGGCTCCGCCTTGTCCTTCGTGTGCCAGCGGAAGTGGGCGGAGGGCCAGAAGGCGCTCATCTCGGCCTCGACGAAGAGCAGCACGCCGTCGGCGCCCATCGCCTGGATGTCCTTCGCCACCTTCAGGCACGGCTCGAACTCGCGGAGCGGCTTGGGCGGCGGGGCGTCGAGGTGGATGCCGAACATCCACAGGTCGGCCGTGATGCACTTCGTGATGCGGCCCTCGGGGTGCGGCGCGGGCCGCTCCACCTTGACCGGCGCCCCGACGCTGAACCGCACGGCGCCCCCGGGCACGGGCTCGGGCTTGCGCAGCGGGGCGGCCCGCTGGAGGCCCGCCGCCGCGCCTTGGGGGGCGTAGACCTCGAACTCCGCGAGTTGCGGGAAGCTCTGCTCCCAGCCGCGCTGGCCCTCGAGGGCGCACAGCTTCAGCCGATGCACGGTCGCGGGCGGGAAGGCCGCCTCGCGCCAGGCGTTCGGCGCCCCGTCCAGGATGGCCGCCAGGATCGTGTCGCACGCTCCCCGCCCCGTCGTGTCGGCGCACACCACGCTGCGGAACGCGAAGAGCGGCCCCTGGAGGAAGCGGACGGCGGAGACCTCCATCGGCTTCGGCAGGACGAACTCGTAGGAGCCGGCGAGGCCGACGCCTGTGCGGAAGCTCGCCATCGTGGCCTCCGAGCCGTCCACCGCCTGCCAGATGCCCTGGCCGACCGAGGGCGACGGACGAATGGCCTTGACGAAGGGAGCAACGTTGGCCAGCTTGCTCTTGTCGGCCTCGGGCGGGGCGACCAGGGCGAGCTTGAGGTCGGTGATCCGCGCCTTCTCGCCGCCCTCGAGCGCGGCGTCCAGCTCGTCCGCCTTCTTCGCCTGGGCCGCGGGCTTGCCGTCGAGGAACAGCTCGCCGTCCTTGATGGCCAGGCGGCTGTCGGGGCGGTTGACCGAGAGGTCGCCGGCGTGGAGGCCCGCGGTCGGCTCCACGGGCTTGGCGTCGTCGCCTTCCGCCCTGGCCTTGCGCGCGAAGGAGTAGAGGCCGCTCACGGCGTACGCCTTGCCGCCCGCGTTCACGTAGAGGACGAACGGCACCGCGGGCGAGCCGAGAAGGGCGCCCTGGTTCACCAGGTCGCGGCAACTGCGCCAGGTGTGCCAGGTCTTCACGACGTTCTTGTCGGCGGGGTCGAGGCGCCACTCGGGGGCTGCGGAGCCGAGGATGAGTTTCTGGCCGGCGGCGAGGTCGAGGGTGTTGTCGGGCGCGAGGAAGAGCCCGGCGCAGTGCAGGTCGCCGCTTGGCGTCACCTTGCCGCTTTGCTTCTGGAGCCGCAGGGGCGGCAGGAGGCCGCCGGGCCGGAGCGTCTGGTCGTCCGCGCCGACGAGCGTGACCCAGCCCGTGGCCCCGCCGAGGTCGTGCGCGGAGCCGTCGCTCTTGAGGGTGCCCTGGACCCGCACGTCGCCGTGAGGCGTGAGGCAGGCGGGGCCCGATGCCTTGCCGCGGAAGAGGAGGTCGCCCTCGACCGTCAGCACCGCCTCCTTCGCCACCACCAGCTCGCCCCCGGCAAGCTCCAGGTTCCCCGCGACTGTGAGGTTCTGGGTCAGCGTGACCCGGTAGGGGTACGGGGAGCCGGCGAGGAGGAGGGCCGCGGGCTTGAGGCCGCCGGGCTGGACCACGAAGCCGTGGAAGACCCCTGCGATGCGGACGACGGGGCTGCCCGCGATCGCGCCCTCGTTCACGAGGCCGCCGAGGCCGATGCACAGCGTCGGCTTCCCCTTCGAGGCCTCCAGCTCGCCCTCCTTCTCGATGATCAAGCCGTAGGGCGTCTTGGGCGTGTAGGCCGTGTCGGGGCCACCCACCGCGTCGCGGGCGCCGGCGCCGACCGTGAGGCTGTGGCCATCGAGGTCCAGGCGGGCGCCGGCCGCGATGCGCAGGCTGCCGCCCACGACCGCGTCCTCCGTGAGGAACGGATAGTTCTCCAGGTCGGCCGGGATCAGCACGTCGGTGCGGTCAGCTGCCGAAGGGGCCCTCTTCCCCGACCAGTTGCCGGGAAACGTCCAGTCCGTGGGGCCTCGGCCGTCGCCGCCCTGCCAGATGTTGCCGGCCGCCCAGGCCCACCCCGACAAGGAAAGGGCCAGAACGGCAGATTGCATCACGCGCATACACGGTCTCCGGTTCGCGTTGATTCGTGCGATTCGCGGTCGGGCTCTTCCTACTTCGCCGCGGCGGCGCGGGCCTTGAGCATGGTGCGCTGGCGCTCGACCTCGGCCTTCTTGCGCGCCGCCCGCACCTTGAGCATTTCTTCCTCGGGCACGAGCTTCGCCAGCGCCTCGATCGTGTCGCCCAGTTCGCGGTGGGCCTTCAGCAGCACCTCGGGCTCCCAGGTCCAGCTCACGAAGTCGAGCTTCGTCACCTCGTCGGGCACCTTGAGTAACGCGTCGGCCTTGGCGAGGAGCGGGTTCGCCCTGTCCTTCGCCCGCAGCGCCTCGGCGTAGTCGCGCAGCACGTAGTGGCTCTCCCAGTCCTCGATGCCGTCGCGGATGTTCTCGAAGCGCACCGAGCTGAACGGCCCGTCGGGGCCGGGGTAGAAGAGCATGCCGTCGCCGTTGGTGTCGCCCCAGCCGCGGGGGTAGAAGGGCTTGTCGGGCCAGCGCTTGCCGTCCTTGTCGGGGAAGTTGTGGCTCCAGATGTTGTAGCAGTAGTATTCGAAGCCGGTGACGCCGAACTTCCAGGTGAGCCAGAAGAGCACGCGCGACGCGACAAGCGGCTCCTCCATCTGCACGTTCGGGCACGGCAGCATCGGGCCGGCCGCGACGTACCAGAAAAACTTCTCGCCCCGCGCCTGGGTCTTCCGCACCATCGGCAGCATCTCGTCGGCGGGCAGGCTGTAGACCTTGTTGGCCCGCTGGTCAATCTGGGGGTCGAAGATGTCAATGATTCCCTCCAGCTCGGGCCGAGGGAAGCTGCCGCCGATCATGATCATCAGCTCGGGGCAGGCCTTGCGGATGGCGTCGGCGCGCTTCCGCATCTCGGCCCAGTCCTTCGTCTCGTCGCCGATGTAGACCAGCGCCCTGTCAATCAGCCCGAGCTGCTTCACCGCGTCGTAGCGCTTCTTCAGCTCCTCGACGCTGCGCTCGGAGACCTTGAAGTTGCCCGAGAGGTAGATCGTGCTCATCCCCCGCTCGATGCAATAGGGGATGTCGGCCAGGTCGGGCGACAGCACGTCGGCGTACTGCTGCACGGGGCTGAAGCGGTGGTCGAGGAGGAAATCCATGTACTTCCGCTTCAGCTCGGGCGTGAGCTTGCCGTGGGCTCTCGCGATGTTGCCCCAAATGGTCTGGCCCATCGTCTCGAAGTTCCACGCCTCGGGGATCTTGTAGTCCCACACCTTCACGGCCAGCTTCAGTTCTCGATGCGGGGCGCTCTTCGGCTTGACGGTGATCGTGCCGACGTAGTTCCCCGCCTTGGTCTCGGGCCGGGTGCGAATCGTGAACCAGTAGGGCGTGGACATGTGCTCGGGCAGGTCGGCTGGGGCGAGGGACACCAGCGGGTCGGGCACGTCGAAGCTCTTGCCGTGGAAATACCAGTCGCCGATCTTGCCGTTTTTGTGGAGCCGGAAGACGTCCTGGCGGAAGCACGCGATGTCGGCCTTGGGGATCTTCGCGCCGCTCTTCGCGTCGGCCAGGTCGCTCCACTCGAACGTCACGCCCTCCAGCGTGCCGTGCATCGGGTAGACGAGCACCTGAAGGCCCTCGAACTCGTTCCGCGCCATCGCCATCTCGTAGGATTCGGTGAAGGGGCCGAAGAAGCGGTAGCGCGTGTCGCGGTCGCAGAACTTCTCGAGGCAGTGGGTCATGCCGACGAGGTACGGCTTCTCGAGCGGCTCGAAGTCGAGCACGAGGTGCGGCCGCTTCGCCGCGTCGCTCGCCTTCTCCGATGGAATGTCAATCTCCGCCGTGTTGGGCATCCGCTTGTCGGGCAGCGCGAGAGGCTGAAGCGCCACACCGAGGTTCGCCTTGGGGTCGGCCAGCCACTTGCGCGCCAGCGGCGTGACGTTGAAGTCAATCCACTTCCCGCCCTCGGGCACACCGAGGAAGCGGTACTTGTGGGGGAACCACTGGCCCTGATACTCCCAGAGCGAGTAGGAGCCGAGCACGCCGTCCTCGCTCGCGGCCCCCTTGCAGGCGATCTCGCAGATCATGCGCAGCTTGCTGACCGACGGCACGAAGACTTCGAGCCGCGCCCTCGCGAGCTTCTTGCCCTTGAGCGCATCGGGCAGGGGGAACTTGAGGAGCAGCGCGTTCTCCGGACCCCGCAGGTACAGCGTCGCGGGCGAAACGTCGGCAGGCTTCTTCGCCTTCGCGCCCCACTGCGTCGCCGTCGTGCAGCCCTTGTAGCCGCCGACGCCCTCCTGAAGCGTCACCGTCTCGGCCACTCCCACCGAGCAGGCCAGCGACCCCGCGATCAGCCACACCGCCCATCGCGCCCTCATGGTCAGCCCCTTTCCGTTGTGCCGAGGAACTTGCCGATGCCGCAATTGTGGCGCGTCGGCCTGCTCGCGTCAAACGCGGCGCGGTCGGGGAACGCGCTGGCGAGTTCGCAGGCGTGGGCCCGCGTGTGCCTGGCTCTGGAAACCAGGGCTGGGGTGCAGAAGAGCGGCAGACTATCTGGTCTGCGCGGCGGCTGTAGGTGCAGGCGGCGACGTGCGCCGGATGGCCCGCCACCACTTCGCCACAGGCCCTCTCTCGGCGCTGCGGTTGAAGTACGCGATCTGCTCTTCGTGGGTGAGGCCGCGGATTTCCTCGTAGATCTCCCGCTGCACGCGATCCTTGTATTCCAGGCAGTCGAATGCCTTCTCAGCTCTCAGGTGGCTCATCGAACCGTACCTCCTTCGGCGTGAGGATCGTCAGAATCCCGTAGCCGAGCGAGAGGTTGACTTGGTTATAGGCTCGGATCTTGTCGAGACGCACGATATGGCGGAAGTTCCACGAGACAATGGCATCGGCGCGCGCGACCGTTGCGGCGGCGACGTGGCCCGCATCGTCCAGCCGCTGGGGCCCGACCACGCCGGCGGCGACGTACGCGTCCCGCAGCTCAAGAACTTCCTCTGTGATCGGCACTTCTTCAACGCAGCCAGGCGGCAACTCCCCCAGGACGGCGTTCACCTTCGGGGGAGCGGATACAAGCTCACGGGCAACGATCGCACTTACCAGGATGACTGCGCGACCCTTCCGAGCCCCCTCAAAGAGACGGCGCGAGTCGTCTGCGTACTCCTCATCCTCACACCCGCCGATCACCGAGGTATCCACGTACACCCGATACCCGCGCATGGCCATTCCCCAAGGCGACAGGACACAACCCGCTGACCGCTATTCTCAGTATAGCTCCACGCAAGGCGATTGCAAGCCCAGGCCGCCGGTTGCGCGATGCTGCCGCCAGGAATATACTCGGAGCAAGGCACCCTGCACGGAACTGTGAGAGAAGGAGCCACGCCAATGGACCTCGTCGCCATCCTCGGAAGCCCTCACGGGATGAAGGGCAGCACGGGCCGCGTGCTCGACGCGCTGATCGCCGCCGCGAAGGGCCACGGGGCCGACGTGACGGTGTTCTCCCTCGCCGACCTCGATGTCCAGCCCTGCCGCGCCTGCGACACGTGCCACAAGACCGGCACCTGCCCCATCCGCGACGACTTCCACACGATCAAGGACGCGATGCTGGCCGCCGACGGCGTCGTGCTGGCCAGCCCGAACTACATCTTCAGCGTGACCGCGCAGATGAAGTGCCTCTTCGACCGCTGGTGCGGCCCGCTCCACCTTCAGGCGATGGAGGACAAGTATGGCGCCGCCGTCGTCACCTCGGGCGGGGCTGGGAGCGCGGAGGTCGAGTCCTACATCCTCCGCTTCCTGAGCGCGATGGGCTGCTGGACGGTTGGCAGCGTGGGCGCCGAGGGCTGGCGGCTCGCCGACCCCGCCACGGCCTCGCCCGTCCTCGAAGCCGCGGCAGCCTTGGGCACTCGCCTTGTCGAGGCCATCGAGACGAAGGCCACCTACCCCGACCAGCTTTCCGAGCGCCGCGCCTTCCACGACCGCATGAAGGCCCTCGTCACGATGCGCAAGGCCGACTGGCCCTTCGAATACGAGCGCTGGCAAACCCTCGGCCGCCTGTGAGCCGCCCCCTCCCGCGGGTTCCAACACCCGCGGGAGGGGGCGGAGATGCGAGGCCGGCCGCAGGGGCGGCAGGCGGTCGAAGCCTACCTCACCTCGAACCGAACACCAACAACGGCGGTGATCTCTTTCTCGTAGGAACTCGTGTCGTTGATCCCTTCTGCCGAAGTGGCTGTGACACCTTTCGGGTTGACCTGCATGACGCCCATGCGGGCCTCGACCAGCTTGCCGAGACGACCGTTGGCGTTGTTGATGATCTGTTCCGCGCGCGACGTGGCGTCCTTAGTGGCTTCGGCAAGCATGTTGATCTTCAGTTCCGACAGCTTCGTGTAGAGATAGCGGGGGGCGTCTGAGTCGATCTCGACGCCCTCTTTGATGAGACTGGTGATCGAGCGGGAAAGCGTGGGAACCCTGGCCATGTCGGTCGAACTGATGGAGACGCTCTGGGCAAGAGTGTACTTCTCAACCTGGTCGGTTGTGAGGACTGTCGGAGGCGGGGGGGAGGTGCCTGGGGCTGTGGGCGGCTCCCTGACGATCTCCTGCTTGTACCGCCGGTCGGTACTGATGGCCGAGAAGGTAATGTCCGATTCGGGTATGCCCCCTGCAATAAGGAACGCCTTGACCTTGTCGGATGCTGCCTTCAGAGCATCATAGGCCTTGACCAATTCAGCATCGCTTGCAGTGAACGTGCCAGACCAGGTGACGAGATCGGATACGATCGCCTTCCGGGCCGAACCTGTCACGGCAAGCGTTTTCGGCTCCAGCTTCACGGTCAGGTAGCACCATACGAGAATGGCGACACAGACGACGTTCGCGGCGGCGAAGAACACCCCGCCCGCGCGCAGAGAGACGACGATCTTCCTGGGTAGAGTCGCGGATCCGCCATCGGTTTCGGACATGAGTCAACTCCGTACGGGGGGATGCGAGGGGCGGGGAGAGCAGTGTGGTGGGGTGTCGGCGATTATAGCGCGCCGCGCCGCGTTGTCAAGGGAATTCGAGCCACGCTTCGCTGCATGGGGGGCCGACGCGCGGCTCCCCCGACCCCCTTGCCCCCTGCCCTCCCTCTCGGAGCTCATCTTTGCCCACATCTCTGCGGATGGGCGCTCCCAGCCCCGTCAGGGGCGTCAGAAGGTAGCCACGGGCGTAAGCCCGTGGACTGGGCGGACCACGGTCCAGCCCCCGCAGGGGGCGGCAGAAC
>Ga0307379_10003000_pt1 | contig 24627 bp, 45 predicted proteins | sample UN2MG_FD_202237 | JGI IMG/M metagenome (GOLD analysis project Ga0307379, IMG submission 202237) | Soil microbial communities from Risofladan, Vaasa, Finland - UN-2 | ecosystem: Environmental > Terrestrial > Soil > Coastal area > Acid sulfate soil | place: Finland: Risofladan, Vaasa | collected...
GTCTTAGGCCAGTTGCCTCTAGGGATTTAATCCCCCCTCCCCCCATCTGCCGTTCATAAGTGAATGCCTTTTGTTGTAGTCGCTCTATTGCCTTGTTTAGAGGTACACAGAACCGATGCAAGAAAACATCTGGACATTGTAATTGTATCGATTGTTCAGCTATACAGGCTTTCTCAAAGTCTTTAGGTGCTTCATTCATTAATCGAAGCCATTGTTTGTCTGCTTGCTGTGGACATAAATAACAGGAGGTCCTGGGAGCGGGTGGCCATCCTGCCCCACCTATTAACCAAATACAATCCTCTCTCGTCATTTTAAATTCAATTAAGGGCCACCGTAAATGTATCCATTTATTCACATCTGGTTTTGCTCTTCTCTGTTCGTCTACCGCCATACCAATCCATTGTTCGCACTTTTCAACTCCTTGTTTACGCAACCACTTTTTTGCAACCTTAACTTTCCAATTCCCAGAACATCTCGTCGATAATTTCTGCACAATATCATCTTTTTTGCAATATGCGGGGAGACAACACCAACCCCGATGATCTACAAGAGAAGTGTCTATCCACTCATTAGATCGTAGTATGTGTAATTCAACACCAACTGTTCTTAATCGGGGCTTCAGAATATTATTAACATGATTCCATGTGCTTTGTGGTTCATAGCCGACATCAACCATTATCGCAAAATCAGGCCGGGGGAGTTTGCCTTGAATTATTAATATAGCTATAGCCGTACTATCAATACCCCCCCCGCAACTCCATACTATAACCTTTGATTTCTCCATGAATTTCACTTTCGTCATATCATTCGCATTTCGATTGCTACATATACGAGAACAATATTGCCGTCTACTATGTGTCGATTCAAATGACTTATTACACCGTTTACAAATGAGAGTCATGCGTAAAGGTTTTCCTATCATGACATGATTTACACATAGGCTGATGGTTGTTCGGGTCCCAGAAGTCTCCGCCCCTGCCTACTGGTTGCTTATGATCTACGACCGTTGTAGGATTGTGACACTCATTGAAGTTTATACATAATGGATATTCTACAATGTATTGCTTACGGTATCTCTGCCAACGTGCATCATATCCCCGCTGTGCTGCAGTACCACGTTGCTTATCGTATCGCTTCTGTTCTGCTCGTTTGTGTTCAATGCAATATGGCATTCCTGCGGGTATCAGTTTCGGACAGCCGGGGTATCCACATTCTTTCTTTGGTTTATATGGCATAGGGTACAATCGTACTCGGTATTGAGTTCAATCGCCCAGTTCTGGCTTTGCAGTCGGTAACTCTGGGCCATAATGCGGTATCGGTACGGGTTTGGGATACACTCTATTTCTCCTCAATGTGTTAATAAGCCGTTAACGCGATATATTGAGTTGACTATCATACACACGATTGCAAGATTGCCTTGACTATTATCCAATCGTCCATATTCGCCCGTCCACGTATGTACGCTCTTCGGGCGGCAGATAGGTGTGTGGCGTTACCCCTACTGGTAAGCCTATCGATAATTGTTTGTGGGAGATAGACGAATACGGGAGCTCTCGGATACTTACCCTTTTTCCGTGTAACCTGATTTGCACGCTTTTCGGTAAATCGGTTCTATGGCTTAATTGGTTTTTGGCGATGTCGTCGATTTCCCGCAGTCGCTTTTTCTCTTTCACTGTCATATACCTTATATGTAGTAATCCTGGTACTTTTTACACCCTCTTTTTTAGTTTCCTGCGTATTTTCTTCAACCGCTTCGAAACAGTCTGCTGACACACGCCATATTCAAGTGCAATCTCTGTCTGTGTCCATCCGCAATAATGCATATACCACAAGGCGTATTCTTTCTTTTTCAATATCTGCTGTATCGCTATCATTAAGGTTTGCATTAGATAAGTATACGATATGTTGTGTGTGTTACAAGCAGTTAACAGAGAAGGGTGGGTTGTAATAGGTTGGCTTTCATTTCTTTATATCGAAGCGTACCCCATCCATGACCATCTTCAGTATCATAGAAGGGACACCATAAGCGTATTCTGCCTTTATTCATGAGTGCTTCTTCGACAAGAAACGCCTCTCCGTCTTTGTATGCCTTCACAACACAGCGTACAAGTTTGCCGTGTGTATTCTCGACATACATAAGGTTAAAGCAGTTAAGGCATACTGTATTTCTATCTCCTTCGTGTCGTGTGGAGGGTTCGCTTGCATAGAGGTGGTCGGGATTAATACATTTAAGCCCCTTGCCCCGATGACGCACCACATTATCCGTATATCCATTCACCGCTATATATACATATTTCACAAGCGATACATAGTTATTCTTGCGGTATATGGCTTTTTCGTCAGGACGCAAGGCAATACGCCACTCTTGATATTTGATATGTGGGCTGGCATACGCCCTGTCGTCATCGCATATGCAACATTCACCATCGATGTGATATCCTAAGCCCGCTATGTCCACGTCTTACTCCTCTGTGAGTTTGAGTGCTTTATCTACAGATGGCAATTCACGATATTGTTTGTACTCTTCTGGATGGGCCAGCTCAATATTAGCGAGCAATTCATTAATCGCCTCTCTCTGCTTCTTGATGATGTCGAATAGTACATCTACATCATCTATATCTATGTTACCATTTTCCCATGTTTTCTTTATCTCTGTATATTCACTCATCGTGATTGCTCCTTATCCTCTTTTTTCGGCTCGCTTTAGAATAGCCATCCTCGTCGTCTGCAATACGTATCAATATCCTCATATCCGCGTGCTATTATGTAATATCCTTGAGCTCCTAATACATTCAAACTAAATTTCACTTGGTTTTCCGACATCGTTCCTTTCGGCGCCTTAATCTCAATAAACAATACATGGCCATCTTTAATCGCAATCCTATCGGGCAATCCAGGATGGCAGCCAAGCCCTTGCGTAAGGGGGAAGTGAAAAAATCCATAGGTATCAAGCCAGTCCTTGATTTCTTTCTTGACAAGATTCTCCGGTGTCTGTTTCACGCCCCATCCTCCATCGATTTACCCACACCATGTACGAGTGTGTGTATGGTGGCTTGCGCCTCATCGGGTATCGGCTCCTTGGTACGCTGTTCCTGTTTCTTTTCCCCTACCTTGCGTTCCTCTTCTTGCTTGCGTTCTTTGTCTGCCTCCCAATCAGTCGGGTCTTTGCCCGTCACCTCTTTAACCGTCCAGTTTAATATTGCCCGATAATCGTCTTTATAAGTCTTGCCACTTGCGCCCTTGTAATGCGATATCTTGTCGATACATCGTCTCGTGTTGTCCTTACCGATGAGATCCACGAGCTTGTCGTATTCGGCTTCTGTCATGTGTACGGATGGTGCGTATTCTTTCTTTTCCTTTCCTTGCCTTACCTTACCTAGCCTTTCCTTACCTAGGGGGGTACGTATACTCCTTGTATACCCCTGAGATTCTAATCTTTTTAAGAATCTATCCCATAAGTGGTGTTGATTCATTAGGATAAAATATGACCTAAGTGCGTTGTTTTTTTCTGGTATGTCGGGAATCCCGTCACGGCATTTCTCGCAAAAGTCCGCATGGTGAAACTCACAGTATTCGATAATCCACCATTCTTTCGTTTTCTCATCGATAACTTCAACATGGTCTCCAAGCGCTTCTAGTGCCTCGTCTTCGGTAAAAGTAAAACTTGGTCCTAGCATTAGCATTGCCAGGTCAAGGTCAGCCGACCAGACGCCCACGTTATCGCACATATCCCACATATAAAACCACAGCAGCTTGTACTTGCCCGGTAATCGCTGAAACCATCGGTTATTAGTCCACTTGTCCGTATCGGTATGTCTCTTACTCATTCTGATTCTCCTAAATCGACCGGCCCGGTGGACTACCCGCAGAGTCGTTAACCCTACGAGAAGGAGGACCGGGCGCAGTCTGTAACGTCAATGTTATTGCTTCTTATCTCCGTACTCTTTCAGCCAGTCGGTGAGGAGCATGATATTGTAATACATAATGGTTTTTTCTCCCGACCTCATCCAAGAGGAATAATGTTTGTCGGCTTTAGTGTATCCATAAAAACCAACAACCCCATCTTCATACGGATCGTTGCCCGGTTCCCACATTACAACCGGCGTATTTTCCTTGACCTTGCTCCAATCCACTTCCTCGCGTATGTCGGTGACGGCTGATTTCGGAATCCAGTCTTCTGCCTCGAAATCGATACCCCTTATGTAATATTCTTTTTGCCCCTCGGTTTCAATCTCAACCCTCACATTGCCTATCTTCTTCATGATATTCTCCTTTATGGTATAGGTAACTCTCCATCAAGCACTATGCACGGCACTCTCGGCTGCCATCTCTGCATCCCACTGTGCGATAAGGGCGTATCGTCTCTCTCGTACTTTGGCGGTACAGTTATCGTGGCAGTATTGGCAATAGAGTATAGCGTTATCCGCGCTCTGTATTCGTCGATTACCATACTTCCGTCTGTTTGTCTTTGAGTTTGCGACGATATGGTGTGGCGAAAGGCATTGATTTCGTAGGCATTTCTCGCACCGACACTCGCACGTATGATTGGCTCGTGCCCATATGTATAGGCGTGTCTCCGGTGAGAACGTTTGCACATTAATCGTTCCCCTCCCATATTTCCTCTGCCACCGATTTTAAACCGTGTTCGTCGATGTAAACACAACAACTATTGATTGCATATCCCACGAACACGAACATGCCCACAACAAAAAGAATCATTACAACTATTAACCACTTCATTTGTTCCTCTCCCGCATCCGATTGGTTTGATGTTCAAGCGACCGTATATACTCACGCTGTGCCTTAATAAGTTCGCGTTGTTCGTTCTCCAGAAACTCGCTAACCAGGATATACAGCCCCGCACATATTATGATTACTACGAGTGTGATTATGAGTACGATTATCATTGCTTCGCCTCCCATTTCTCGTGACGCTTGATATTCTCCCATTCGGTAATAAACTCTCGCATATCAACGCCCTGCTCCCCCGCCTCGATGAATATCCCCTCGATGAGTGCCGACATCTCCTCAAACTTGTTGCACATACTTGACGGCTTCGGTACGAGTACATCACCGAATCGCTCCTTGTATCCGTACTTCTGCTTGATGCCTTCTTTAACGAGTGCGGGATCCATACCAAGCTCACGCCCCAGGTCGTCACATAGTAGGTGAAAGAAGTTATTCTGCGTTATCGTCCTCCGCTCCCTCCATCGCTTGATATCGATATTGAAATACACGTCATTCTTCTGCAGCTTGAGATAGTCGTGTACTTGTTTATACGCCGAGTGTCGATCAACCTTAACGATGGTCATCGTGTTTCCTTTATACTTCCTTAATCTCGATACGAACTCGTTTGCATTCACCCGGCTTGATTTTAAAGCCTGTGATTCGCAAGAACTCTTCATAGCAGAAAAACGTCTCGCACCCGTCCGTCTCAAAGAACCATTGCTGATTTTGGGAATATGTTGGTTTGTGTAAGTACAACTCCACATTACCACCACCACGCCCGTCTCTGCTCAGATAGACTCTTCTACTCATTTGCTTCTCCTTTCATCGTGTAAACTCCAAGACCTCCGTCGGTCTATACTGTTCGGTATAATATGATATGTCCGTCACTATCTGCCCCCTGTCGGCACGCCATACAAACTGTGCGCCACATTTCGGGCATATGTAACGGTCGCCTATCCAAACCTTACGCACGCCCCAACCAATCGGTTCCGCCACCATCACATCGTTACGGGCAACGGTCATTTCACATTTATCTAAACAGCATATCGGTAACGGCATATCATCCTCCCCTCAATCCGCTTTATATATTTCTATTTTGTTGTAGTTATCTCGTGGCCCTGCATATTTATTAGTAACAAGTTTCTCCCACGCTTCGTCTTCTGTTTCTGCTTCAATGCCAGTTTGTTGTATTGGCAAATACATATATGGTGTCATATAATCATCAGGCGAAATATATCGATATCGTATTACCCATAAACCCATATCACCCTCCCTTGATATTTCGTCTCATATCGATGAGGTATTCTCGTAATGTTACGATATCAAAAGTCTTGTCTTTGACCATTGAGATTGTTTTATTCACCAAGTCATACCATTTCTTGACTTCATCCTCCATCTCGCTCATGGTACTGCGATAATCCCGTGATGATTTCGCAAACGCATTGTCGGCAGTATCAATCTTGTCACGGATCCTACCCATATACGTTGTCTTGTCATGCGGTGGGCCCGCCTGTGGATAGTCTGGCTCGGGTTTCTCTATTTCTCGAAATTCATCGTATGGCTTACCGCGATGGTCAGTCTCCATGTGATTGCTCCTTATCTTGTCGCCCGTGCGGCTATTACTAAAATTATCAAGCTAAACAGTGTCACTATCAATCCTACCAAAATCCAGCTCAATAGATTCATGCGATTGCCCCCTTTGCATCGTGTTGCTTCTTCGCCGTGTCGAGTAATAACTTGTACTGGTCGTATAGCCTGTTCATGCTACCGAGACTTAGCTTGGCTGTGATAGATTCAAATCTTTCCTTGATGACACCCAAATGGTTGACCCTGCCACCGTACATTACATCACCGTGCCAGTCGTTATCGTCCATCATTCCTATCATGGCATCGTGTACATCTTGCCATTCGCCACTGTGTTTAAAATCAATATTCGCCTTCCCCACAGTCGGATGGGGCCCACATCGGATATCCGGATTGCCCTGTCCTTGTTCGGGAGATCCGGCCCCCTGTGTATCCTCGCCGTCTTGTGTATACATCTCAGATAGTCCAGCCACCCGCAACACGGCATCGACAAGGGCACGCTTCTCCACCTTCTTTATCAGGCTATTGTCATTTGTTGCTGTGTTCTCGCTAAGACTACCCGCCCCGCGTCCCTCGGCGATTGCGCACGTCTTAAATATTGTTGCCTCGTTATCCTTGCCGAGTTCTTTCAGTTCTTTTAATGCCCGTAGCTTGCGTTCCTGGTTAAGTAGATAACACACAAGATTAACGTGTCCCGATTGCTTCCCCATCATTGTCCATGTGTCGCGGTCGGCAAAGAACACAGGTTCTATCTGGAGGAGTATACAAACCTTCTCCGCTCCGGGCTTCAAGAGGCTCGGCTTGCCGGCGCCCTTATACGCCTCGCCGTAGTCTATCCCCTCCTTGAGTTCCTTCTTTACAAACTCAAGTACCTTTGTTCGGTCGGCGTGATATTCCTCCAATGTCGCCGTAGCGACCACCGACTTGTCCTCGATAGTCTCAAGTGCCGTGTCTCCGCTCATGGTGTTACCTCCTTCTGCCTCCTGTCTTTTTTGCGCTGCTCTCCTTGTCGCCGCTCTTGAAAATAGTGTGGACACCACGCACAGTTGGGTTTTGATGCCCCCTTGTGGCGAAAAAAAAACTCATTATAAAAAGCACACCTCATCCCCACCTCTATATCGTGAGAATATATACAACCATCTCTGATGTATTCGTTCATGCCACCTCCTTCTCGGCTGACTCATGCCGACGTTTCGCCGCGCCTATGATTGCTTTGTATGTCCTTATGATGCCTTTCTCCATCCCGCATCCGTTGTAGTTCAACATAAACATTGTGTCAGTCACAATCGCAAACGGGTTCCATCGACTCTTTCGATATCGTTCATACATTCCCCGGCTCATGATTTTGCCTCCTCAAATTATCCTTGCTTTGTGCACATTCCAGTTCGGCTTCTTTTATTTGTTCCCGAATTACTAAAGCCCCGTGTAATAGAGTCATTGCATTTATGGCTTCTTCTGAGAGTTCTCCGCTCAGGTCTACCTCTAAAAACTTTAAGCGTTCTATTACGCATTGTAGTACACACAGTCCACCGCCTACGGTTTTAAAATTACTCATGCCCGCCCCTCCTTCTTCTTTCGATATTCCCGATAGCAATCATCGCACAGCTTCAAGTCAGTGTTGCGTGGCGTGTGTAGCTTGTCACTCTCGACACCGTGGGGACATTTCCCTTTGCCATCGGGGTCGGTACATTTAAACATCCTTCATCTCCTCCGTCTGCCGGTCTCCCCATCCCCGTGTCCATGCAGTACGGCGGTCATCGCCCGGTAGATATGGGGGTAAATAATATAGGATATTGCCATTATGTTTCTTGCAGGCGGTATATCCGTTGGCATAGATTGCGGGATATCGTTTAATAACATCTCTAAACTCTTCGATTTTCACACTTCCCCCTGCCAATCTCTTTCAGGCGTGCTTCCTGTGCCTGGTGCCAATATTCTTCGATGGTGATACCACGATAAAGCATGTTGTGGTATTCCTCATCCGTCAGTACGTGTCGAGATTTGTAACGAGTATCATGCTCTTTCATTTCTTACCTCCTATAATCACCAGTGCCAAAGCGGGAAGCGGTCGTTACCCCACCACCATGACACTGGAGATAAATGCCTACATTTACATGAATAAAAACGCATCATTACTCCCTTTTGGATTCGACCTTTGCACTACTTTGCCTCTTATATAAGAGTTCACGAATTATCACACGGTCCGGCTTGCGTAGCTTGCAGTCACGTGACATATCGGGCTCAAAGTGCATGAGTTGTTTCGGTTGTCGTTTATCCTTATCTTTGGTTGTCAATTTCCATACTCCATATAGGCTTCGAAAAAACTTTATGCTCAATACTGAGCCGGTTACTTAGGTTTACTATGTGCATTTCGGTAAGGCCAAGCCGGAAGATGTCTTTACTCCTGCAGAAACAGCAAGCCTGTATTTTAAACAAGAGTTGCTCGCGTAGCAAATGACAAATTGGTTCTTCAAACATTATCTATTGCCTCTTGCCCCGTACTCGGTTTCTGTATCAAATTATATTTTGCCAAGATGGTAAGCATTAAAGACATGCCATACGCCACGGCATCACTGTAACTTGATTTATGTGCCTTTCCTCTTCTAGTTAATTCTAAATTATCAATATTATTATCCGATTTATCTCCATCTTTATGATGCACAAGTTCATTAGAGTTTAAACAGCGTCCTAGATGTTTTGCCATTACATATCTATGTTCTGCTATATATCCCTTTTGATTTGTCATTGAAGGAAAAGGATTATCATATAATTTTATATGTACATATCCTTCCTTTATATATTTTCCATTGCTTTTGAGGGAATTACTGTAGCAAGTTTGACACAGGCCTGTCCATTTGTTGAAACGTCTAGATCCCGGATGATGAATACCGATACCCATTTCATAACAGGATAAATTTATCCATTTTGGTTTATGGCATTTTATACATGGCATTAATGTCCCCGGACAACGATCATTGCCGCCCCTAGACCATATATATCCATATTTTTCAAAATGATTTTCATATCTTATTCTGGTTTGGGCACATTGAGGACATAGAGTAAACTTTCTTTGGTAGAAACTATGTTTACTAATCAAATACCATTGTTTACATTTACTACATTGAATTACACCCTCGTAAATAAAATTATAACTATTACCTTCTTTTTGTTTTCTGGTAGGCATCCAGTATATTCCATCTCTTTCGTGTATCCCCATCCGCTTCAACTTTCCTATTCCTCCCCCTTTTCTTGATCAGGAAAATCCTCTATTTCGGGCAAACGCTCCTCCGCTACGGGTTTATCTCCATCTTCTGTAGGCCAGCCCGCTTTCACGCCTGAATAAACTTCCTCTGCTTCTGAATGGGTAAGCGTAGGAAAATGCTCCGTGCGCTGTTCATCTGCGCGTATCTGTTGCTCGACGTAGAGGACGATCTGCTTACCGAATGACCGTCTCTCTCTCCGTGCCGTCCGCCTAATGTGATTGTAAATATCGGTGGGCATTCTTACTGAAATTGTGCGTGTTTTTTCCATCGTCCCCTCCCATTGTTGAACGTTTATACCTATAATATACCACTTGTAAATAAATGTCAAGTACTAAATCGAAAATCGGGAAAGTTTTTTTTCTTGACTTTTGGCTACAATTGGTACATAATAGTGGTACCATGGATAAAGAGAAGAAAGATAAACAGGTTCACATCCGGTTTTCTACGTCGTTGTATAAACAACTTTGTGACGAGGCTGAGCGCCAAGAAAGAACAATGGGGGAGCAAGTTATATTTTATGTTAGGCAGGCTATCGAAGTAGAGGACACAGAGCGCGAACAGTTTCGACAATACAAGCTTTTGGATAAACCGGCGGAAGAGACCGGGGAGGATGGGCAGGAATCAAACGGCACAAACGGCACAGACTCCCCGTAAACCATTGGGATTATTATTGTGCCGATGAATGCTTGGTATATTATTTTAACTCGATAGTCAAGAATGCCGAATAAGGAGGGATACCGTGAAACGCGTAACCTTATTGATTGTGTGCTTCTTGCTTGTATTGAGTGCTTATGTATTCAATCCCACCGAGATCCCCGCTGGCGAAATACATGGAAATGTAGAAATAGGCCAGAATCCAAATACTCAACAAATATTTTCTATCGTTAATATCTCTTATGATTTCGACTTATGGATATTCGATAATTCAATTTATAGTGGAATCGAGGTTTGGTCTCTGCCGGCAGATGAAATCAATCCCGTATCTCCGTTTCTCGATACATATAAAATCGGTTATACTATTAGTTATAAAATATTCTATATCAATATTTACCATTGGTGTAGTCATCCGGTTTATCACAATCAAAGTTCCATTGTATGGAGAGAGACTATCAAATTAGATCAAGAAGCTACAACTATTGCTGTAGGTATACGATGGTAAGGATAGGCAATGAGACGCGGTGAAGGAACACACAGGCGAGGTGATCGGTGGTACTTCTACTGGTCGCACAAGCTACACACCGGCGGGAAGCAGATTGAGCGCGGGAGCTATCCCACCCAGGCCGATGCGAAACGTGCACGCCGTAGATATATTAATGACTGCGAAGGTAGAACATACAACCCACAATATAAGTTACACGAGACATGGACGGTACGGGAGCTCTGCCAATGGTACGTCCGAGAGTATGACGAGCTGAACAATCGCAAGACCACGGTTGCCAAGACACGGGCGATGTGCAATCATGTGTACCCCTTAATAGGAAGAGTAAAGATATTCGACCTCACCAATGCCGATCTGCTCCGCCTCAAGAATGATTTCATTCGGCACGATACCGAGGCTACCGCATACAACGTCATGCGCACTATCCGCAAGATATTAAACAAGGCCGTCGAGGAGGGCATACTTGACAAGAGCCCGCTCAAGACACGGCTCCCCGGATGCCCCAAGACCGAACATCCTACGGTAGAGCCGGAAACACTCATGACCATGTTACACGAGCTCGAGGGACGTGACCGTGCTATCATCGCTACCGCCGGTATGCAGGGGAGACGCAAGAGCGAGATAGAAGGCCTGCAGTGGGATGACCTCGACTTTGACGATATGCTTATGACGATACGCCGCCAGTCCGTTGACGGTGATATCATTCACCATCTGAAGAGTGGCCGTAAACAGCTTGTAACACCCATGACCGTATTGTATACTAACATTATGAAAGAGTGGAAACTTGAGGCGAAACCGAGTATATGGGTATTCCCTGGGCGAGATCCCCATCGTCCCATGTCAATGCAGGCATGGCGCGGTAAGATATGGCCTGTCATCAAGCTCAAGTACGGCTTACCCGACGACCTACGTCCCCACGACCTGCGTCACACGTTCGCCACGATATTGATAGCTGCGGGAGTGAGCGTTGCTATTGTCCAGGAACTACTCGGCCATGCATCGATACGCACGACGAAGGATACATATGGGCACCTCAAGCCAGACCATTTGCGAGAAGGATTGAGTATTTTTACTCAACTCTATAAACAATCGGAGGGTACACGATGAGAGAAAGAACATTTAGAGGAAAAGATACAAAGCCAAGAACAAGGCGAAAAGGAGCTTATAAGGGCAGGATTTATATTTCGGATTATATCTATATTTATTGTCCTAGTCATCCTAATGCGATAGGGGCTAAGAAATTATATGTAGCAGAACATAGATTGATCGCCGAGGAAATGCTTGGACGGTGTTTAACCAAAAACGAAATAGTTCATCATAAAAACGGCAACAAGAAAGATAATCGACCAGAAAACCTAGAAATATTACTTTTAAACGAACACAATAGAAGAAATGCCAATACTAAGAGGAGAAATAATTATGGACAATTCAAGAATAATCAAATTTCGTGCATGGGCATATGCAAGTAAAAAAATGTTTTATCCAGACAGTGACGATGGTTGGGAATTGGAAAACGGAATACTTTCATCTCTACCAAATACTATCCTTATGCAATACACGGGTCTCCACGACAAGAATGATAAAGAGATATACGAAGGAGATATACTTTATTCAGACATGTCCACGCCAACCGAAGAACATGAAAACATAGACATAACAAAGGGTGTGGTAAGATTCGGACAATATGATATTTGCGAAGAATATGGTTGTCCAATGATGGGGGTTTGGGCAGAGGCTATATGGGGACATTCTAAAATATTCAATCATCCGTCACAACAATATATAGAAAGCAATGGATGTATTTCTAGCTTGGGATTGACAAGTCAAATGGTTCGGGGAGAAACTGAAGTCATCGGCAACATCTACGAGAATCCCGAACTACTCGAAGAGGATAAACTCTATAAGCAATCGGAGGGTACACGATGAGAGATATAAAGTTTAGACTCATAAATAGATTCAACAAAATAGTAGGTTATGAAAAATGGTATACAGGAGTATGGGATAAGGATAAATCTTGGAGTGCTTTGCCTTGTTGGCTTTATTCCACAGATCAAAAGTCATGGAGACCCGAAGAAATCAAACACAGAACTAAAGATCAATACACAGGTCTCCACGACAAGAACGGGAAGGAGATATATGAAGGGGATATATTAGAATATCATGACGGAACGGGTGTGCGAGACCGGGATAAAGTCGAATGGCTTATTGATGGCTGGTATTGTGCCCAGCCCATGCATACATTATTTCTTCACAAATATTGGGAAATCATCGGCAACATCTACGAGAATCCCGAACTACTCGAAGCAGACAAGCCCTATAGACAATCGGAGGTTAAGTGATGGGTGAATCAAAAGATAGATATACATTCACACTAAAAGATTTAAAAGAGGAGTGGCCGTATAGTCGTACAGAATCATTATGTGCAGCCGGATATCTTTTCGACATCATTGAGAAGTATAGAGTAGCATTGGAGTATTATGGAAGTGAGGAGAGTTATACTTTGGATAATCGAATATATGCAAAAGTGTTGATAGACCGGGGAAGGATAGCCCGTAATGTTCTCAAACTCACAGAGGAAGCAGACAACGAGACACTACGCAGCGAACTCGGTACAATGGATATCGATACCACGCCCGAAGAGTTACAGAGATTGCGTGAGGAATAATAACATGGGGGATTGTACGATGAGTAAAGAGTATTGGCAGACCGTTGATAAAAGTCAATATTGGATTAAGGTCCAAGATCCGGAGGGATGGTATGAAGCAACCATTAAGGGGGATGGCTGTATTAATTTGCAGAGATTTTTTAATAAACCCCTTAACAAAGATCCCGATAGTTCAAATTATTTACATATCTGTGATATTGATACATTGATTGAACGCCTCAAGGCATTAAAGCAGATAGCTGTAGCAGAATGGGGAGAGTGGCCTCAGTGACTTTTTATTTCGTCATTTTTGACTTGAATGACGGCTTGAATGGAGTCACTTAATTGACGGTATTACAAGGAATTGAGTCACTTAGAGTGTGGGCCCTGTAGGACTCGTACCTCATTTTATGAAGGACTATACATAGAGTATATATAGACTATAAAGCCAAGTAAATATTTATGGCATAAAGAGTTAGATTTATAACTCGTTATGTATAGCGATTTATAGCGACGATACTTTTAAAGTTTATTCTGGATGGATCCTTGAGTCGAGGTTAATATGCGTAGAGTAGAGGGTGTACACAAGAGGGGAAAATATTGGTACTGGTATTGGCAACACAAAGAATACACGGACGGCAAACAAATTGAACGTGGGAGCTACGCATCGGCTACCGATGCCCAAAGGGCACGCCGTAAGTATATTCTCAAACATACCCCAGAATATCATGATCCCATACCAAGAAGACGAAAGACATCGTGTTTGGGGTGGGTATATCTTCTGAAAATGAATCAATATTATAAGATCGGGCGCACCACGGGGACAAATCCCAAAAGCCGTATTCAATCTATCTCTGCATCGCTACCGTGTATCCCGGAACTGATACATTTATTTCAAACATCAGATGCAGCCGATGCCGAAGCCAGGTTACATAAACGATATAGTCACTATAGAACAAACGGCGAATGGTTTCAATTATCCCAAGAGACCGTTATACAAATCCAATGTGAAAGGGGGGATTTAATACTACCAACACAATGTCATTGTGCTGCAAAAGAATAATCCTTGAATGAGGAGAGGAAAGATGAACAAGACGAAGATAGAATGGTGTGATTATACCTGGAATCCGATAAAGGGGTACTGTCCGAACAACTGCTCGTATTGCTATGCTCATCGTATGTATGAGCGGTTCGGATGGGATAAAACGATAAGGCTAGATGAGAAAGAGTTGTGCGCTATGGTGCATATCACGAAACCATCACGAATCTTTGTAGGTTCGACGATTGATATGTATCATCCCGATATCAATACCGAATGGGTCCAGCGCATACTTGCATGTTCATGTCAATCCCCACAACATACATTTATTACCCTGACTAAATATCCTGAAATCATGGGGCGATATACATTTCCCAACAACTGGTGGATCGGCACGACGATAGATGGTGATTGGCAAGAATACCGAGAGGTGCTCATGCATAACGCCAATGCAAATATACGGTTCATTTCATTTGAGCCATTATTAACAGGCATGAATAATATCAGTCTGTCTATATGTGATTGGATTATCATTGGGGGATTGACACCGAAGCCCGCACATAAAAAAGAATGGATTGATGATATCGTCAATCGTGCAGTGCAATACGGCATCCCGGTATTCATCAAAGACAATGCACACTATCCGATAGTGAGAAGAGAGTTTCCAAATATAGTTGTATGAATAATCCTTGAATGATGGAAGGGGAAAATGTTTTTATGCGAACCGTGTAGTAAAGAGATGGGGGCAACGGATGTTGATTGGATTATTTGTTTTCCTTCATTTGGTCCATGCGAATCATGTCATAAAACAACACACTGTATTGATTATCATGGATATAAATATCGGCAAAGGGAAACGGATGACAAAGAAGAGCAACGACCCACTACCGAATAGTATGAATAATCCTTGAATGAGGAGCAATGACTTTTTATCGATATATCGCCAGGATGTCTATACATAGGGGGCATGTCGTCATTGCACATAAATGGGGGAAGGGCAAGGCGTTATTCTACTGTACCGAGTGTGGCGTGTACTTCATAGGAATACGGCGTTGTGTAAGGAAAGTATCATAATGTCTGCACTTGTTGATATATGCATACGTTTTGTAAGAAATAATAGTGGTTTTTTCTTACAGATTATGCCCCCGGTTCTTTAGAGGGTCCCGCGAAAGGAGTATATTTGATTAGGGTATTGACAATCCCCTTCACGTCTTCACGGGTCTCATCAACGATATCTGCAGTTTTGCATACCTTTTCAAATATAAAGCTATCGGTTTCTTCGAGTGCGTTGAGTTTGGTGGGTATATGGTTCATCACCTGGGCTTTGACTTCACCAAGATCCTTCTCGATATTGTCCAGCCGTTTCTTTTTTGTACGTGCCTTTGCCATTACTTTTCCTTGTCGTATGATTTCAATATTTCTATGAGATTGTGCCGCTCCTCTTTGGTGAGGACGACCATATCGCTGTACGGTGTACCGTGTCGAATGATATGCCATCCATGACGCAGCCGATGGCACTTGCGTTTATGGCCACCCCACCGCCAGAATCCGAGGCTAGTCTCCTCCCCACCATTCCACTTCTCATGCTCAATGCCGATAGCCTCTGCACCGCATTCACAGTAAACTATGTCCCGCTTGTATTCAGATTCCATATTACTCTTCGCCTGTTATAGTGTTATCCGGTAGCGTGATAATAATCTGCTGCGGCTTCTTCTCTTCTGGTTCCTCGCCCTCGATATAGGCACGTACATCGGCGATTACAGTCATGCGCTTGCGGTCTTCCTCGATAAGCATCCCGACCTCTTCGGCGAATGACAATACTGTTACCGCGATACCTACGTTCTCAGCCCAGGCTGGCGGTATCCCCTGAATAATAATACCGATAACCTGCCCGTTGCTATTTACTAAAGGACCCCCGCTGTTCCCCGGATTGGTGGCAGCATCGGTTTGTATATACCTCAGTCCCTTATCTCCCCACAGGCGGTTCTGTACGATGATACCCTTCGTCACCGACCATACGAGACCGAGAGGATGACCGACGGCAAAGACTTCGTCTCCAATAAACAGTTGGTTTGGATTTGCTATATCGCTCCAATTATCGGGCGGAGGGGTAAACTCGGGATGATGGAAGGGTTCGAGCTCTTTAAGCGGTATAATCTTAACGATAGCAATATCACATTCACTATGATACCCGACCACGCGTCCCCGGTACTGCTCGAAGTCGCTCATATACACATCAACATATTCATGGCCTTCGACAACGTGTCTCGCTGTCACGATATACCCCGTCTCGTCGGCAATCACGCCAGCCCCGAAGCCCATCGGCGTTACAATGGCCACCGTCGAGGGTAGCACGACCTCTTCTATCATGCCGTTACGTGCCATCGCCGGTACAGCAAACAGTAACATCAATGTTACAATCATAAAAAATATCAATACCTTTTTCATGATACTATCCTTCGTTTATTATTTGTGTAAAATCCGTACCCAGAGTACGGAAAATCGTATTAAACCACTACTTCGAAAATCGTTTTTTTCGGCTTATTTTTCATTGCTGACTTTGCATTATACGCCGCAAGCATATCTATAATGTCGAAACCCTCGATGCCGTCGGTATTCTGCAAGTCTACTTTTACCCCGTCAATCCCGCCATCGGGCCAACAGAGGAATATGTTTTGACTTGCCCGTCCCAATAGGTGCAGGCCGTATTCTGAAAAAGCATTCGCCCCCACCAACGAACTCCCCCTTGCGTAGATATCTCCCACCCTTGCGCTGTGCGTATGTCCGAAAATAACAAAGTTTATTACAACCCCCCGCCCCGCATATTTACCGATAATCTGTATAATACGCTTCTCAAGATCCCCGCCGATATCTTCGCCATGTAGGAGTAGCACATTATATTTACCACCGACCCGGATCACCATTTCCTTGTCTAGATTGTGCAGGAACCGAACTCCTTTCGATGTACTGAATAAATATTCGAGGAAGTTCATTACGGTAAAATCATAGTTATCGGTGGTTAATATTTGCGACCATCCCCGTTCGTCTTTCGACCGAGACTCATTGCCCGAGACTGTGGCTATGCGGAGATTGAATGATTTATTCATGTGCATAACAAACTGTTTCAGTAAATGGACGCTTAATATGGTGGCATTGCTTCTGTTTGTGGCCTGATTGAGTAGTTCGTCAAGCCGACGATCAGAGTTCAGGATATCGCCCGTATTGACGATAAGAACGTCTTTGACTTTGAAAGCCAAGAAATATTGTTCGGCTCGAATCGCAAGTTTCTGCAAACGTTTTGACGCAACATGAAAATCGTATCGATTGAAGCTTAATTCAACGAGTTCATTCATGTGTAAATCGGAAAGATTGATAATGCCCTCGGGGGTTTCCGCATCTGTTTTATGGCAAATGCTGATTTTCTTCAGTTCGTCCCGATGTTCTTTGAGAATGGCAATCAATTCATCGTTATAGGCGACCAATGCATTCTCAAGGCGTGCATATTCTCGAAAGGCTTTCCGTTCAATGCGATTCTGGTCTTGAAATCTTTGTGTCTGTTTCTTATACTGCACGGCTGCGCGGATAATCTCTGGGTCGTGTACGGGGTTGATTGTTTTGTAACCGCAGTCATTACACCGATAGCGTTGCTTGCCTCGATGTATTCCATCCCTCACAAGATCAAGGCTACCACATTGGGGACACGATAAAGCAAGTTCAATCTTTTCCATTACCTGCTACCTCCCGGGATGATCCCGTTTAGTATCGGATGGCCCCTTATCTGCTGCGGGGGTGTACGGTGGTCGCATCTTGCGACTACCTCTCGTAGTCGATTGACTACCATTTGTAGCATTGCCGTTTCCGTTTGTTATAGCATCGTATTTCTTTTTTTGTGTCGAGCTATATACCCAACCACCAGTGAGTACACTGATAGCAGACATTACCGGCGGAAGAATCGCCGTGGCTCCTGTTACATTGCCAGTGAAAAGCCACTTCACCATCACCGAAACCACCACGAGGGATACAAGAAAACAAAGCGTACAACAGGTAATCAATCCTTTCTTTCCCGTATAGAGGGAGTCCAAATATTTATTCATAAAATTAAACTTCAGTTCATTAAGCTTGTCCGTATCCGTGATAGCTTGGTCTGCTAATGCTATGCCCTTCTGTATGGTATCAAGCCCCTTATCAAATAGTCCCATTAGTCCGCTCCATTCTGTAGATTCTTGTTCTCATACATCGCCCTATCGTGTGCCTCAAGATATGCATCTATGAGTTTCTTCATCTTGCGGAGGGTGAGGGCGACGGGGATATCTTGAGATAGCTTGTAATCATAATCGTTCATGAAATCCTCGAATCGAAGCTGAAAGTCTGCGTCATTCATGCTACCCTCACAATCTCTTCGAACTCCGACCATGTGTATATATAACCACCACCTCTCTGTATCCATGTACATGGTGTGTTGCGCATATCCAAATGTAATCCCGGATGTTTCCAGTCGGGATACAGCCCCACGCCACCGAAGAAGTACCGCATGGCAATACGAACCGATTGCCCCAGGGTCATCCCCTCCATATGCAAATCAATAGCTTTACCTTGGTAATGAAAGCTTTTCTTGGAGTGATCGCCCCGGTTGATGTCGTGTACTACGCAGATTGCGTTACGATATACGCTTTTTGCGTAAGTCACCATGTCGTCGGTCATCATCATGAGATCGATCGATATGATAAATGCATCCCCAAAGATTTCGCGCCTATATATATCTTTCTCGTATTGGCTGAAATTCTTTAATTGTACGATATCTCCAATATCCATACTATACCCGTCTTACTCCTTCGGTGGTATGATGTAGGTCCATCTTTTATAGGTAAATGCCCGCCTGATAACTGTTGCACCTGTAAGAATCTCGTAGGGATGTTTTCGCCAATATCCCGGATCCTTGTGTTCAACAATAACGGGCAGATCATTTGCTTCTGGCAACCCATCCTCTATCTTATGCCATTCTATGAGTGAGTCTTTGATGTCGTCATATTCTACCCACGTGCCCCCCGGGGTCTCGTTGCAATAAATAGACGGTTTAATATCTCGTACCGATGCAGTTCCCACCGGATAGAAATCACAAATAGCAATATCATATCTCTTAATCATTTTCTTTGCCCTCCATGCTATAAGTGTACCATCCTTTGTGTGTGTTACAAGCCGTTAGCGGGTACGCCCACCCCAATGGTATCGCTGCCCACCCTGCGTATTTCTACCGGCACAATACCAGCATAATCGAATAGGTCTCTCATGCCGTCGGGGTAATATCTGTATGTATCAATAGGATACCGATGCTCATGAATGCGATTAGGCGCTATAATACAAATGTACATTCTGAAATACCGCTTTAGATTCTTCAGCCAGTCCCATGGATGCTTAACGTGTTCCATCACCTGACCACTGATTACAATGTCATATACCCCGGGTATTTTATCAAATCCGACAATATCAACATTCGGTCCCGGCGCAATGTCCATTCCTACATAATCATGCGTCGGCTCAAACAACTGTCTGTAAGTATCTTTCTGTCCCGAAATCAGCATCGAGCCAACGTCCAGGATAGTAAGGCCGATTTGAGAGCCTATGTAAAGATTACGGAACCCCTTCATCATCCTCATACTGTTTTCATGCATTTATTTCCCCGGTCCATCCTATCGCCTTGGTAAAATGCCTCACTCCTCCCCAATGCCCGATATTCTTTACAGTTAGTTTTGATCTGCCGGTATAATATTCTTTCTTCCATCGTCCGTCCCTTGAGAAGTTCATGCCATGCCGTATATCGACGTTCGGTCTTTCGGAGTTATATTTACTCGTCCTGCAATGATACATCTCAGTTGTGGGTTTCTCTGATGCCAGAGATTCCTTTACCTTTTCGATAAGGAACTCACGATAAGCCACCAGATGACTTAGTGCCCATTGTCCCCTTGCCGGTAAAAAATCAGGTTGGCCCGGAGCCCAATAATATCGATTCTGGTTATAATCGAGTCTGTCCTTTACTTCCGGCACATGGACAAAGTGACTTGGATTATATGCAACGTCATGTTCGCAGAGATAAATAACCGATTGCGGTTCGGCAGCCTCGAGCCCTGCAAGTATCTGCTCGTAGATACTTATATTGCTTCTCGGCTTGACACCGACACAAATATTTTTCCCGAAGTTAAGCGGTTGTTGCGATACCGAAATAATAGGAATGTTAGCGGCTACCTTCTTCAGATTCTTACGCATTGCCCTTGCCAGTTGTTCATCGATATGATGGTCGGTATAATAAATAATAGTCCGTGGTACGCTGTATCCATCTTGCAAATAAACCTCCCATCCGGGTACGGGTGCAAACTTTTCAATCAGCCACCGAAAGGGTCGTTCCTGATGCTCGAACGCATCATCTTTGAAATAATACTTTTTCCACGTATAGTTGTGCGCCCTTGCTACCTTGCGCCCATCCATCGGGTAAGTAAACCCACCTTCATCTTTCCTGAACCAGTGCGCCTGCCATACATTCTTATTGACTATCTGAGACCCGCCACAGAGCCAGGTGCGTAATGATATTTCAATACCGACATTTCCCCAGGATCCTACGCCCTCATCGAGCAGGCCGATATAATCGTTCCATTCGCGCGTGGTGAACCAGCACGATCCCTGCCCCGACATTACTTCGGGATATTCCGATTGAGCCCCTTCTCGTTTACGGTAGTCCCTCCAATAATGGCAGTACAGATCAAGTCCGAAATACATAAAATGCGTCTTGCCGGTGGGCTTATCTTTCCATTCATGGACGTTGAGCCGTCGCATTTCCGGGATTACAACAGTCTTATCGGGGCAATGGGCTTTCAATATCTCATCATATCCGGGGCATAACATAGCATGGGCGTCAATCTTCATTACATACTCGCCCGTGCTTTCTTTCACGCCGAGATTATAGGCCGCTCTCTGCCCGATTGATTCGTCAAGCTGAATGATTTTAACGCACTTGTGCCACGCTCTGAGAGGAGGGTCTGGCTTGTAACCATCGGCAATAGCAATGATTTCGATGTCACCCGTAGCATTGTCGAGCGTCGAATCAATCGTTTGCTGAAAATATTGCTCGCAACGTCCCGGTATGATTACTGATACCCTAGACATATTTCATCCCCGGATACTCTTTCAGGATTAACTTCTTCACTTCCTCAATCGACGGTACTAAATCTTTAAAGTAGAAATCAAAACTATGCGTTTGAAAATGATATAGTTTATCACCCTCTCGCCTCGTAATCGTGACAAAATAAGCATCCGATTGTTCTGCAGCCTTTACTTTCTCTTCGATTTGTTTATCCATACTATTATGTTACTACTTCCGTGGTGTGTTACAAGCCGTTAGCCGAGACACATATAGTTATATATTTGCCCGTTTTTATTGGGGTGTAGATCAGCCCCCGCATCATCAACTGTAAAACCATCTGCATCTAAGGATATAATTGAATTAATTGAAAGGTTTTGGTCTGTTGCCGAAGAACCATTATATATGGAGGCCCCACTTGCATTATCGTCTACAATAGTATCAGTTGTTTCATATGATCGCACAAGTGTCGTACTTACCGTTTCTCTCGACCATATCCGTACATATTTCGGCTGAAAACCCACGCCCGTAATCGCCTGCGATACTGCACCGTCACCCGTGTATGTACCCGTTCTGATATAGGCAGAATGTTTTGTACTCGTGCCGCTATCGGTAATATCCTCAACCGCATTTCCGGTACATTTGTTCGCACCCAAAATGTTCTTGTCACTCATAGTATATATATCCCCCGGTTATTGTCATAACAGACATTCCCATCTATTGTATTATCATCAGAATCCGTATGAATCCGAATGCCATTGCCCGAATTGCTATAACATGCATTACCGGTCACGGTGCAATATAGTGCACTATAAAGATAGATTCCTTCTAAATTGTCATAACAAATGTTTGCCGAAACCGCCACATGATTCCCGGTTATTATAATCCCACAATCGCCATTACTATTTGATACATTATTATTAACTGCGTTTCTATCTCCATAAATCCAAATACCGTGAGTAGAACCATTCTTGATTTGATTTTGAGATATTATGTTATCGTCTCCTCTAACCATTACACAATGACTGGTCTGTGTCGTATCAAATAAACAATTGACTACTTTATCGTAATTGCCATAATGAATATAAAGAATGATATCATAGCCATTATAACCATAAATATTTTCCACAAGCGAATTATCAACATATTCAAGTAATATTAGATATACGCCACCATTTGTATCGCCTGCATTTCGTATGATTTTGAAGTTGCGAAGATTGATTCCGATAAGTTCAGTCCCCGCCCCGCCAATACCCTTTATTCCATGATCGTTACAATTTTTCTCAATGATTGTATTGTGCCCCTGTCCTACTAACTGGATATTACTTTTCATGACAATGGAGCCATCGATATAAAATGTCCCGATTGTCAACAATACCGTCCCGCCACCGAGAGCAGCGAGATGGTTTATCGCAGCATTAATCTCGTCCTCATCACTCGTACCGTCACAATAAAAGTTAGCGATATCGGGGCTACCATTCGCGGCAACTACGATTGTCTGCCCTTGCGCATCCGGTTCTTTATAGGGGTGTCCGTATTCTTCGAATCGTGCAGAATAATTGCTTTGTGCTTTCCAGTTGCTTTCCTGCTCATCGATAATCACATCTGTTCGCTCGGTGCCCTTCGCATCCCACGACCAATGTATCTCTCGAAACTCGCCCTTGTAATCGAGATATTCATGGTATCCCGCACTGCCGACCTCGACATTGCCCCATTCACCAGGTAGGAGATAGAGTCTATTGCCCTGTAATGATTGACGATACTGATGTCTTGCTTGGCGTTCTCGCCAATGATACTCGGCGACCTTCTCTATCTGTGTTTTGTCGATAAGAAAATCATTTGTGATGGCAAGGGCTTTCTCGCCGTTCTTGCGGATATCGCTTACATCCTTGAAATAATCATGAACAAAGCCAGAATTAATAGCATTCGTTCCGCCGACTTTGTAAACCGGTGATCCAAACAATCCATAACTATATAAATAAACTGCAATCCCCGTTTCATTCTTATATTTTATTCCCACGCCATCGGGTCTACTCGTATCATAAGTAATTTGTGTTAGTGCGCCCGATTCGCTTATAGAGGGAAGTACATTTTTTGCCCCGATCATTGTGTGCTCGTCGATATCCTGTAACCAATCCTTATAATCTTCTGTCGAACCCGTTTTAAACTTTGCAAAATATGGTCCATATATAGTGGGATCTGGCCAATAATCTCCATCCGCTATTGTGATCGGAACAAATTGTCCCTTAGAATAATTTTGTAATGATGTCCCAAATGCCGACCATAAGAGTTTACGTTCTGTTGTTTTATCAATGAGGGCCCCATGAATCACGACATGATTGTGTGTCTTCCTCTCGATGTTAGATGATATCTCCGGCACGTCGGCATCTGTGATGTCCTCAATAGCACTCGGATCTTCGCCGTCTTCCTCTTCATATCGTGACCGATACCGCATAGTACCCGACCAGTCGACGCCCATTGAACGAGCGAGTATCGCCTCTGCGATATCTTCGAGCTTGCCCCATATCGGCTTATCGCTATAGGCCACCGCCCACGGATGCGTCAATGCGCTCCCGATTGTATCGAATCCGCATTTATCATATATATCATAACGGTCATTCGCTATCGCCTCATCAGCATCGTAAAGGCCCGCAACGCCATCATCCGCATTGAGAATGAACCAATGATACGGCTCGTCGGATTTGACAAGCATGGCCCCATCAACATCGAGCTCGTCTAGCGCAGAGCCGCTGGGGGAAGCACTCTCAGATGCACTCGCGCTCATAGATTCGGAAGCTGACTCGCTCATCGAGGGCGAAATGCTTGCGCTCTCGCTCAAACTGGGGCTGGCGCTTCCGGCACTCGGGCTGGCGGATTCGGATAAACTGGGGCTGGCGGATTCGCTCAAACTGGGGCTGGCGGATTCGCTCGCACTCTCGCTGGCGGATTCGGATAAACTGGGGCTGGCGGATTCGCTCAAACTGGGGCTGGCGGATTCGCTCAAACTGGGGCTGGCGGATTCGCTCAAACTGGGGCTGGCGGATTCGCTCAAACTGGGGCTGGCGGATTCGCTCGAACTGGG
>Ga0307379_10003002_pt1 | contig 24597 bp, 21 predicted proteins | sample UN2MG_FD_202237 | JGI IMG/M metagenome (GOLD analysis project Ga0307379, IMG submission 202237) | Soil microbial communities from Risofladan, Vaasa, Finland - UN-2 | ecosystem: Environmental > Terrestrial > Soil > Coastal area > Acid sulfate soil | place: Finland: Risofladan, Vaasa | collected...
AACGGGCAAACATATTTCCTGATCTGCGATTTCATAATGATTTTAGAAGATTAATAGATAGCGATTTGGACATCGTATTTGTTTGTGCTTATAACAATATTGCACCTGAAATAGTAATTCAGGCCATAAATAGTGGTAAGCATGTCTTTTGTGAAAAACCTCCTGGACGATGTATAGAAGATATAGAAAAAATCATTGAAGCGGAACGTTCTCACCCGAATTTAAAAATAAAATTCGGCTTCAATCACCGATATCACTATGCAGTCATCGAAGCTAAATCTATGGTCGATAGTGGCAAATTTGGTAAGATTCTCTGGATGCGCGGTGTATATGGTAAATGCGGAGGAATCCAGTTTGAGAATTCATGGCGTAACAATTCAGAGATAGCTGGGGGGGGAATTCTTCTTGATCAAGGTATTCATATGCTTGATCTATTTCGCTACTTTTGCGGAGATTTTAAAGAAGTGCAAAGTCTTATAACCACTTCTTTTTGGAACATTCCTGTTGAGGATAATGCCTTTGCCATTCTTCGGAATGAAAAAAATCAGGTAGCACTTATCCACTCTTCTGCCACACAATGGAAGCATCGCTTTACTTTAGAGATATGTCTTGAAGATGGGTATATCAATATCAATGGTCTTCTCTCTTCCACGAGAAGTTATGGAGATGAAACACTTACTTTTGCCAGACGTCAATTTGAAGATGAATCTTTTGCTTTTGGTAAACCAAGAGAAGAAACAATCTTTTTTGACAGAGATGATTCTTGGTCTATTGAGATTAATGAATTTATAGAATCAATAAGAAAGAAAAACCCAATTCAATGTGGTAATTCAAATGATGCCCTTAAGGTAATGCAACTTATTGGGAGAATTTATAAGGAAGGACAAAGACCCTAAGGCTATTCAGAAGCTGAAGCTTTTGAAACAAAGAGCATGGGAAGTAACAAATGAATATTTTATTCATCTCCTTATTTACTAGACAAAATGAACTGAGAAAATTTTTTCAGTTGGGGCTAGCCTATTTGGTTTCTTCCTTAAGAAAAATTAATATAGAACCAGATGTTCTCTTGTGTGATGTTTTTAACTTCGATCATCAGTATATTTCTAGATATCTGAAAATGAAACATTATGATCTTATCGGCATAGGGTTTCTATACGATAATGTTAAAAATGCTATAAAAACAGCTGAACTTATACGTTCAGCATCTCCAAAATCAAAAATATTAATAGGGGGGGCTGGTCCAAGTTGTTGCCCGGAGTTTATTTTAGAAAAAATTAAACCAGACTTTTTGGCAACAGGTGAAGCGGAGATAACCATTCAACTTTTAGTGAATACTCTTTTAAATAATTCAGATTTAAAAAAAGTTCCAGGTATATATTTCAAGGAAGGGAATCGTTATTCAAATACAGGTCCGGAAAAAATCTTCGAAAAATTATCTGATTGTCCACTTCCTGCATGGGATAAATTTCCACTGAAATATTACAAAAAATCTGAGAATCCGCTGCCATCAGTAAGAAAAACGGATTGCTGTATGCCAGTAATAACCTCAAGGGGGTGTCCTTACAAGTGCAATTTTTGTTTTAATCCCAATAAATATCGTGTACGAAAAGTCGAAGATATCATATTTGAAATAAAACTTTTAAAAGAACGCCACAAGATAAATTTTATTCATTTTTATGATGAGTTGTTCATGGCAAGCAAAAAAAGAACACTTGATATCTGCCATGCCATTATTGATGAACGTTTGAATATCAGATACTTAATAACTGGAAGGGCAAATATTGTTGATAAAGAACAAATATTGGCCTTAAAAGAATCGGGATGCGTATGTATTGGGTATGGAGTAGAGTCAGGAGATCAGCAGGTTATAAACAGAATGAATAAAAAGATAACTATCGAACAAGTCCTTCATGCTGTAGAAATTACAAGAGAAGCAGGTATTTATGTGATGCCACAAGCTATTTTTGGACAACCTGGAGAAAACAGAGAAACCTTAAAAAAGACAAAAGAGTTATTCATGAAAATAACAGATAATTATAGAACTATCAGACCATTGACACCTTACCCTGGAACACCAATATATAAATGGGCTTTGGAAAATGGCTACATAAAAGATGCAGAAGATTTTTTCTCAAAGTTTTCTCATGCAGAAACACTCTCAGTAAATCTAACTGAACTTAGCGACGAAGAATTTTTGCTGGAACTCAATCAGGCAAATAAAGAGCTAAGAGATTACCATGAAAAAACCTTTTGCAAAAGGAAGGTTTCATGAAGAATGGTAAGATTTTAGTGCTTGATGAATTAGCTAAAAGCATTTCCAAAGCAGAATCAGAAAACAAAATAGTTGTAAAAGAAATTTATTAAAAAACCTAATTGGACAAAAAAGGATTTAATATGAGAAGCCTTCGAAAAAAAGAAGTTTTCATGAAATGTGATAAGATTTTAGATCTTCATCAACTATCACAGAAAGTATGGAGAGCAAAATCTGAAAGAAAAAAGGTTGTCCATTGTCATGGTGTCTTTGATTTACTCCATATAGGTCATATCCGTCATTTCGAACAGGCAAAAAAAATGGGCGATGTCTTGATAGTGACAGTGACTCCTGACAGGTTTGTGAATAAAGGTCCGAATAAGCCAGTATTTAATGAAAATTTGCGTGCTGAAGCCATTGCAGCTCTTGAAATTGTTGACTATGTGGCCATCAATAAATGGCCCATGGCCGTGGAGACAATCAGGCTTTTGCGTCCTCATTTCTACGTAAAGGGCAAAGAGTATAGTGATACTGAAAAGGATCATACAAAGGGTATTAAACCTGAAGAAGAAGCGATAATTTCTGTAGGGGGCAAGCTGGTATTTACAGAGGATATAACCTTTAGCTCTTCGAATCTCCTCAACCATAACTTTGCAGTTTTCCCAAAAGAAGTAAGAGAATTTTTGGACAAATTTTCTTATAAATACAGAGCAGATGATATTTTGTACTACTTAGATAAAGCAAAGTCTATGAAGGTACTGGTTTTGGGTGAAACCATTATTGATGAATATCTTTATTGCTCAGCAATTGGAAAATCATCAAAAGAGCCTACTATAGCTGTTCAGAGCCTTTCTTCAGAGAAATTTGCGGGAGGAATACTCGCTGTAGGAAATCATGTGGCGAGTTTCTGTAAAGAGGTGGGGCTCCTCTCTTTTTTAGGAGACAAGAATTCACATGAAGAATTTATTAAAGATAAACTTAAAGAAAATATTAAAAATAGATTATTAATAAAGAAAAATTCCCCCACGATCATAAAGCGTCGTTATATCGATGAATACTTTTTTAATAAATTGTTCGAGGTTTATGAAATCAATAGCAAAACAATAGATGAATCAGAGAATAATGAATTTTGTAATATCTTAAGAGACATACTGCCTGAATATGATGTTGTTGTAACTGTTGACTTTGGACACGGAATGTTTACAAAAGAAGCTATTGATATTCTCTCCAAGCACTCTCGTTTTTTAGCCATCAACACCCAATCCAATGCGGCAAATACGGGATACCAAACAATTACAAAATATCCAAAAGCTGATTATATTTGTATGAATGAGGGTGAGGTTAGAATGGAAATGAGAAACAGAGATGGTGATCTTGAAGATATAGTTTTAAGCTTATCGGAAAGGTTTAATACTAAAAATATTGCTATAACACAGGGTAGTTATGGCTGTTTCTGTTATAATGAAAAAAAAGGATTTATAAAAATCCCCTCGTTTGCAAAAGATGTAAAAGATAGGATAGGCGCAGGTGATGCCTTTTTATCCATTACAGCCCTTTGCGCCGCTCAAAACGCACCGTTGGAAATTATTGGATTTGTCGGCAACGCCGTATCGACTCAAGCAGTTATGACCGTTGGCCATCGTAACTTTATTGAAAAAGTACCTCTTTTTAAATTCATTGAAACATTGATGAAATAGAGATGAAAATAGATTCACTGAATATCGGTGGTGGTCCTAACTTTAATCAACCAGGTTGGCTAAATCTTGAGGAAGTTACAAGCCCTGTTAATCCATACTCTTTTAAGCTTACACCAGTTTGTACTTTTCCCGTAGAAAATATGAGCATAAAAACTGTGTATGCTTCGCATTGTTTGGAGCATCTTGATGATAAGACTGTAAACAGGGTTTTAGAAGAAGTTCATCGCGTATTTAAAAATGATGGACGGTTTATCATCAAGATTCCTGATTTTGATAGAGCTCTTGAATGTTGGAAAAGAAAAGATGCAAGCTTTTTTGATACAGGTTATGATAGCATAGTTGATACCTGGAAAAACCGAAAAATAAAGGATTGTGTAGATTATAGAGCAGCAGTGCTTTTCTGTGGGTTTTGGAATGATGAATATGGTGATCACTACTCAGAGCAGATAGCCAAAAATGATCATGCTTATCACGGTCCACCTATAACAAGCATAAAGTATCTTCGAGGCCTCATTATGGACCATACCCCATCAGAAATCAGCGCTCAACTTTGTAAAATAGTTATCAAAAATGAGAAGAGTTATCATTTTAATCATAGAAACGCATGGAGCAGTAAAGAATTAGAGAAACTACTTAACTCATTTGGCTTCCAGGCAGTATCTTTTGATAAAAATTTAATCCTATCTAAGTGTCAGGACATTCTAGGTATTAACCATATAGAAAAAATAAGCTTATACTGCTGGGCGAAAAAAGCTAAATAGTATTAAGATAATGAATAAACGAATAATAATAATATCGTTATGAAAGATTCAAGACGCACAGAAAAAATTCTCGTAACAGGTGGTGCGGGTTATGTTGGGTCTGTACTTGTTCCAAGATTACTGAATGAAGGTTATCGAGTGAGCGTATTGGACCTCTTTATTTATGGTGAGGATACGCTTGATGAGGTCAAACATCATACAGCTCTTGAAATAATAAAAGGGGATATCCGCAATCAAGCTCTTTTTAGAGAAATTACAAAAGATTGCGATGCTGTTATTCATTTGGCTTGTATTTCTAATGACCCAAGCGTTGAATTGGATCCTGCTTTAAGCACCTCAATAAATTATAAAGCCTTTGAGCCTCTTGTAAAGATAAGCAAAGACTGTGGTATCAAACGCTTTATATTTGCATCATCAGGAAGTGTTTACGGTATAAGTAATTCTAGAGATGTTACTGAAGACCACCCGTTAGTCCCAGTGAGCTATTATAATAAATATAAGGCGATGTGTGAGAAGATTCTGCAGAAGTATCAATCGGATGACTTTACAACGGTGATTATTCGACCTGCAACCATCTGTGGATATTCTCCAAGGCAGAGATTGGATCTCACTGTGAATATATTAACAAATCATGCTGTGAATACGGGGAGTATTAATGTTTTTGGTGGAAAACAGATACGCCCCAATATTCATATTCAAGATATGGTTGACCTTTATGCAAAACTCTTAAAATATCCAAAGGAACTGATTGCTGGAAAAATTTATAATGCAGGCTTTGAGAATCATACCGTTGCTGACATGGCCAAGATTATCAGGGATATAGTTCAGCAGAAATTACCTGAAAAAGGAAAAATAGATATTGTTACAACGCTGTCAGATGATCCCAGATCATATCATATGTGTTCTGAAAAGATAAAAAGAGAACTGGGATTTGAACCAAAAAGAACTATTCAAGACGGCGTTCTTGATCTAATAAAGGCCTTTAACACGGGCAAGATCCCTAACCCAATGTCTGATATTCGTTATTATAATGTTAAGTTAATGAAGAATATCAATCTCGTATAGGATAGAAGCAGACAAGATGGATATCATTAATCATGAAATAATATTAAAAAACGGTAAATATAAAAACTTATCCATAAGTGACTCAGACCCAAAAGTTGTATTAAAACTATATAAATTTATGCTTCGTCTTCGAAGAACCCAGGAGGAAATAATTAAAGAGTACCATCCAGCAGATATGATGCGCTGTCCTGTTCATTTTTGTATAGGACAAGAAGCGGTTCCTGCAGCCATCTCACATCTGATAAATAAAGAAGATTTTCTCTTTGCCCCACATCGTTCGCACGGCTATTATTTTGCAAAGGGAGGATCAATGAAAGCCCTTTTTGCAGAATTATATGGTCGTAAAACAGGAACCAATGGTGGTAAGGCCGGTTCTCAGGAAATATCTTTACCATCAGAAAATTTTTACAGTGGAGCTATTCTTTCAGGTATGCTGGCCATTGCTGTTGGGGTAGCCCTAGGCTTTCAATTAAAGAATAAGCCTTATATAGCTATTGTTGGTCTTGGTGATGGTGCTGCAGATGAAGGGATTTTTTGGGAAGCTATAAGCTATGCTCAACTCTGTAAACTGCCTGTTATCTTTATCTGTGAAAACAATCGTTATTCTACATATTCATCTCAACAAAAAAGACAACACAAAGATAATATCCATGATCGGGTTAAGGCTTTTGGTTTAAAGACAAAAGCGCTTTTTGGTAATGATGTTATTGCGGTCATGTCAGCGATATCTAAAGCAATAGAATTTACACGACAAGGGAAAGGCCCTGTTTTTATTGAAGCATATACTTATAGATGGAAAGGACATGTTGGACCTGAAGATGATGATTATGTTGGCTACAGACCAAAATCTGAGGTTAATTTTTGGAAAAAGAACTGCCCAATTTTACTACTTGAGGAACAGATGATTGCTCATCATCTCTTAACTAAAAAGATGAAAGATAATCTTTTAAAAGATATTAATAGCGAAATTGCTGAAGCTTTTAGATTTGCAAAAAACAGTCCTTTTCCAAATGATACTGATTGGGAAGATCAAAACTACTGTAGTAAAACTCCTTTGGCAGATAAGCTGTTGAAGGATGAAACAAAATCAGAATTATTCAATCAAAATCAGGCAGAAACTATACCTGAGCCTTATTAATAATAAAAGATAAAAAATGGTGGGATCTCTACGTAAAATCTCTTATTCAGAAGCTATTAATGAAGGACTCTATCAAGCAATGGAACTCTGCGAAGATGTTGTTGTTATGGGGCAGCTTGTAGATTACAAGCCAGGAATATTTGGAACTACAAAAGGTCTTGCTGATAGATTCGGTAAAGATCGAGTAAGGGATTTTCCAAATGCTGAGGGGATAATGACTTCTACAGCAATAGGAGCAGCATTAACAGGTATGCGTCCTGTTTTGGTTCATCCGCGCATTGATTTTATGATGTACTCCCTTGACGCAATTGTTAATTGGCTTTCACTCTGGAGATTCAAATCAAACAAAAAATCGAATCTGCCTGTTACCATTCGTGCTCTTGTAGGAAAAGGGTGGGGTCAGGGACCACAGCATTCGAAAAGCTTGCATGCATGGTTTGCACATCTGCCAGGCTTGAGAGTGGCTATGCCCGCAACAGCTTATGATGCAAAGGGTTTACTGCTTGAAAGTATATTTGGGGAAAATCCAACGATCATAATTGAAAATAGATCACTCTATTCGATGATTGACTGTGTTTCAAAAGAACCTTATAGAGTTAGATTTGGAAAGGCAGCTCTTCGACGAAAAGGAACAGATGTTACTTTCGTAGCGATAGGGCTAACAGTTCCACTTGCTCTTCGTGCTGCAGAAATGCTGGCGAAAGAATTTATCAATGTAGAAGTCATTGATTTGAAAACCATTTCTCCTATTGATAAAAAGACTATACAGGAATCAGTATCAAAAACAAAGAGACTGGCTGTTGCTGATTCTGGATGGCAATATGCTGGAATAGCTGCTGAGGTTATAGCTGAAGTGGTTGAAACCCATGGGAGTCAATTAAAATCCAACCCATTACGCATTACCTTGCCTGATAGCCATACTCCTATGAGTTCTGTTCTCGAAGAAGAATACTATCTAAATGAAGAAAAAATTGCGAGTCAGATTCGCACATTATTCTTCAAGAAGGTAAATACCCTTAAAAATATATCCGCATTAAAGGTTTCATGATTTTAGATTAACATGGGTCTTTTATACTCCGATCTGAAAATATTTCATTTCAAAGACAAGCTAGATTTGCTTATCGAAAAAGAGAAAAGAATTACTCCTCCAATACATATAAGAATAAAACCTATAAACGTCTGTTGTCATAATTGCAGGTACTGTGCTTATGGAAAAAATAATTTTAAACAATTCGGAAAAGATAAGGTAGAGGAAACCTACATTCCAAAAGAGAAAATGATAGAGATCATAGAAGATATAATAGATATGGGTGTAAAAGCAATAACCTTTAGTGGGGGAGGGGAGCCTTTTCTTTACCCCCATTTTTACGATGTTTTAAAAAAGTTAGCAAAATCTGACATTAAATTTTCTGCACTAACAAACGGTTCACTCCTCGAGGGTGATGTTGCAAAAATATTTGCTCAATATGGAACATGGGTGCGTATTTCCATGGATGGATGGGATGATAAAAGCTATTCATTTTACAGAGACGTTCCAGAGGGTGAATTTACGAAAATTATGACAAATATGGAGAATTTTAAGAAATACAGTGGAAATTGTCATTTAGGAGTTAGCTTCATTGTTGATGAAAAAAATGCACCACATGTTTATGAAATGCTTAAGAAACTTAGAAGTATTGGTGTTGATAGTGTAAAGGTATCTCCTTGCCTGGTCAATGACAGTGCTGCAGACAACAACAATTATCATAAGCCCTTTTTTAAGGATGTAGAACTTCAGATACAAAGAGCCATCAATGATTTTGGAAATGATACCTTCCAGATCTTTAATGCCTATAAAGAACTTGGTGGAAAATTTAAAAAAGATTACCAGTGGTGCCCATTTATTCAGATACTCCCTGTTATTGGAGCAGATCTCAATATCTACGCATGTCCGGATAAAGCATATAATCTTAGAAGTGGAGTAATTGGTTCAATTAAGAACCAAAGACTTAAGGATTTTTGGTTTTCAGATAAAAACAAATTTTTCATGATAAATCCCTCCATACATTGTGATCACCATTGCGAGAGAAATAGAAAGAATAAACTCGTTTTAGAATATTTGGATGTTGAGAAGAAACATCTAAGTTTCATTTAAATAAAAATTATTTTGCATACAACTCACTTATTTTAAAAGAATCCTAGTATTTCAATGGTTAAAGAAAAACGTTCAGCTATCATAATCTCTGCTTCCAGTGATATCGGTACTTCCATAAGTCTAAGGTGGTTGTCCCTTGGTTGGAAAGTATTCGGAACATACCGCACCAAATCGAAAACTGTTGATGAATTAAAGAGCGCCGGAGCTACACTCTCCTATTGTGATCTCTCAGATTCTAAGTCGACACATGATGCTTGTTTTAATCTAAGAACAGTCTGTTCTCAATGGGATATACTTGTAATGTGTCCTGGCAGGCTTGAGCCAATTGGAGCCTTTGTTGATTGCAGCTTTACAGAATGGGAGGAATCGATAAAAGTAAACTTTACTGGCCAAATGCACATTCTTCATGAATTATTACCATTCAGACAGAAAAATACTGAATTGGGTCCTATTGTCTTTCTCTTTGCTGGTGGGGGAACGAACAGCTCGCCAGTCAACTATTCGGCATATGTCATTTCTAAGATCGCACAAATAAAAATATGTGAGCTTTTTGATGCCGAAATTCCCGATACACGTTTTGTTATTATTGGTCCAGGCTGGGTGAAGACGAAAATACACAATTCAACTCTCAGAGCAGGTGCGAAGGCTGGGAATAACTATCAGAGAACCATGGAAATGCTTTCCAACAATGAGTGCACCCCTATGAATGGGGTTTTGGACTGCATAGATTGGCTTATAGAAAAACCACGTGAGCTAATAAGCGGTCGTAACTTCAGTGTTGTATTTGATCAGTGGAAAACAAAAGAACTAGAGGATAAATTATCTCATGAACCTGATATGTATAAACTAAGAAGATATGGTAATGAGTGGTTGGTTAAAGATGAAAAGTAATAAGACTTTTATTAATGAACTTTTTTCACTTGAAGAGCTTTTTTTAAGACTTCCGTCTGTAAGCCATCAACATGCTCCTGGATCAGAAGTTTATGATCTAATGAAGCAAATAGCCCGCAGAGAGGTTGAAAAATTATTTTTTAAACAGAATGTAGAGGTTAAAGAATTTAAGCCGTTTGGAAACTTAATATTTCCCTACTACGAGATGGGTGCCGCAAACTCACTGAATCTCTTTGATTTTGATGAGCTCATTATCTTCAGTTTTTATTGGTTAAATCGAAAAAGGTACAGCAGGGTTTTAGACATAGGAGCCAATCTTGGACTTCACTCAATAGTTTTAAGCAAGTGTGGTTATGAGGTTCATGCTTATGAGCCTGATTCTCAGCACTTTGAGATTCTTCAGAAGAATTTGGAATTAAATCATTGTTCTAATGTAAGGGCCTATAACGAAGCTGTTTCTAATAGAAGCGGTATAGCCGAGTTTGTAAGAGTACTTGGAAATACTCCTTCAAGCCATATCGCTGGCTCCAGACTTAATCCTTATGGTGAACTCAAGAGGTTTTCTGTAAAAGTTGAAAATATAGAAAGCCTTATAAATTGGGCAGATTTAATCAAGCTTGATGCAGAAGGGCATGAAAGAGAGATTCTTTTAGCTACCCATCGAGAACACTGGTTAAATACAGATGCATTAGTCGAGGTGGGAAGTAAAGACAATGCTGTTTCTATCTTTAAGCACTTCAAAGCATTAAGGATTAAGCTTTTTTCTCAGAAAAATAATTGGAAGCAAGTATGTGATATTGATGATGTGCCGACCAGCTATCGGGAGGGGACCCTTTTTGTGACCTCTAAGGATAGGATGCCTTGGATAAGGAATCAAAACATCTTTCCAAAAGAAAGAAAAGTCAATGAAGCTTTCTGATTACGTTGCAAAATTTTTAAGAGATCAGGGCATAAGACATGTATTTGCTGTTTCTGGAGGAGCATCTATACATCTCATTCATTCTTTGGCGGATACCCCAGGTATTAGCTATGTATGCCCTGTGAATGAACAAGCGGGAGCCATGGCAGCTGACGCTTACTCAAGGGTAACTGGAACTTTGGGAGCGGCGATCGCAACAAGCGGTCCTGGTGCAACAAACATGATTACAGGTGTCTGTTGCGCATATTATGATTCGATTCCTGTTATCTACATAACAGGACAAGTCGCCACCTTCCGAAACAAAAAAAATAGCGGAATAAGACAGTTGGGATTCCAGGAAACTGATACAGTCGAGATTTATAAACCCATCACCAAGTATGCTGTGAGGATTGATGATAAAGAAAAGATCCGCCTGGAGCTGGAAAAGGCAGCTTATCTTGCAAAAACAGGAAGACCCGGCCCTGTATTGATTGATATTCCTGATGATATTCAAAGGGCAGAGGTTGATCCTGAAAAACTAGAGCCCTTTATACCAGATAAAAAGAAGACTAATCCTAATGGATTAAAGGATGAAATATCTAGGATTATAAAGCTTATAAATAAGGCAAAAAGACCAGTTATTATTTTGGGGTGGGGAGTCAGGTTAGCTAAGGCAGAAGATGAAGCAAAAGCATTAATTAATAAATTAGGTTTTCCTGTAGCGCTTACCTGGGCAGCAATGGATATGATTCCCTCTAATCATCCAATTCTGGTTGGTCCGTTTGGAACACACGGTACTCGTTATGGTAATTTTGCAGTCCAGAATGCTGATTTTATTTTATCAGTTGGTGCTCGATTAGATACTCGAGAAGCAGGAACTCCAATCAAGACTTTTGCGAGAGAGGCAAAGAAAGTTATTGTAGATATAGACCTTAACGAATTGAATAAATTTAAAATGCTTGGAATGGACGCAGAAATACTCATCCATAGCGATGCTAAGAAGTTTCTTCAAGCAATTAATCAGAGAATTGACGAGATTTCACTACAAAATATTTCAAATTGGAAAGAGAGAATTGAAGAATGGAAGTCAAAATATCCCATTTGCCTGTCAGAGTATTACAAAGAAAAAGAAACTAACCCCCTCGTTTTTGTAAAGGCTCTTTCAGAGCATTTAAGGAAAGGAGAGATTATAATTGTAGATACGGGGTGTACCTTAGCTTGGATGATGCAGGCCTTTGAGTTCAAATTGAATCAAAGACTATTTCATGATTTTAATAATACTTCAATGGGATATGCAATACCTGCAAGTATTGGAGCATGCTTTGCGCTTGATAAAAAACCAGTTATTTGTGTTACTGGAGACGGAAGCCTTCAAATGAATATCCAGGAACTGGCTACTATTGCGAGGCATCAGCTGCCCATTAAGATATTTCTTATCAATAATCATGGGTATAGCATGATACAACAAACACAAGACCAATGGTTAGAATCCCGATATTTTGCATCCTCAGCAGAAGGTGGACTCGCTTTTCCAGATTTTAAAAAGGTTGCAGAGGCTTACGGTTATAAAACAATAACTATCTCCAGTAATGGCGAGCTGGATAATAAAATATGCGAGGCTTTGGAAAACCATGAACCGGTCTTTTGCAATGTTGAGATACCAACAAGGCACAGGGTTGTTTCACAGGTAAAGTTCGGAAGACCCATTGAGGACAGCGAGCCGTTATTAGAGAGAAAAGAATTTTTGAAAAACATGATAGTCAAACCTGTTAAAGAATCATTGATTGATCCTTCAATACGAAAAGATAAGAAACTAATAAACTTTTAAGCTAAGATAAGTTTGAATAGATTAGTTCTTAAGGAGGCGGATATGAGAAAAGAAGTCAATCTCCTTGACCTCTATCCCCGCTCAAGCAGACCTATTGAAGAGCGAGGCAAGTTGGTTACTGAAGAGCATAGAAAAGTTGCGCGTCAGTTCGGTAAAGAATATTTTGATGGCGAACGTCTGTATGGATATGGTGGTTATTCCTATCACCAGCGCTTCTGGCAACAGACGGTTAAGCACTTTCGTGACTATTACCATTTATCAGAAGATGCCAGTGTATTGGATGTAGGATGTGCTAAAGGGTTTATGTTGCATGATTTTAAGGAATTGATGCCACGTTTGAATATCTCTGGTCTCGAAATCTCGGAATATGCACTTGAACATGCTATAGAAAAAGTCAAACCCTTCTTGCGTCTGGGAAATGCAAAAGAATTACCTTACGAAGACAATTCTTTTGATCTTGTTATATCGATTAATACCATTCACAACCTGGTATTAGAGGACTGTAAGGAGTCATTAAGAGAGATTCAACGGGTAGGCCGCAAGCACGCCTTTCTGACAGTTGATGCATGGAGGACTGAAGAAGAAAAAGAGAGACTTTTAAAATGGAATCTTACTGCTTTAACCTTTATGCATGTGGATGACTGGAAGAGTTTATTTGAAGAAACTGGATATGAAGGTGACTATTACTGGTTTATTGCAGAATAAAGAAATTAAAATAGGAAATTAAAGATAGGTCGGTTTTAAATGAAGATTGTTCTTACACAACCAAATTATGCTTGGTTTAATAAAAGAGTATGGGCTATGCCCCCTTATACACTGGCTCTTTTAAATGCTTGTCTGAAGAGTGATCATGATGTTCAGCTTTTTGATCCTAATTATAACAATCTGACCGAAGAGGAGGTTTTCAATTATTTTAACAAGGTAAAGCCAGAAGTCGTTGGGGTTAGTTCAATATCCACCGAGTATATTAAAGCTAATAAACTAATGAACTCTATTATAAAAAAAGCTGTTCCTGATTCGATCTTAATTCAGGGTGGAATTATTCCAACCGTAGTACCTGAAATTGCAACAAAAGATCCAAATGTTGATTATTGGATTTTGGGAGAGGGAGAATACCGTTTTCCCAGTTTGTTAAACGAGCTAAAAAAATCTAAACAAAATTTTTCCTCGCTTGATGGATTAGCTTATAAGAAGAATGGTATTATAAAACTCAAAAAACCGAAAGGATTTATTCAAGATTTGGATTCTCTTCCCTTTTCTGATTATGGCAATCTTGATTTGCTCGACTATGGAAATAAAGCTCTTAGATATTCACCACAGTTGTTACCCCGTAAATTCCCTTATGCTGTTACGATAACTTCAAGAGGGTGTCCTTATGAATGTATTTTTTGTGCATCCTCTACTGTTAGTGGTCGAAAGATTCGCTTTAGAAGTGCCGAAAATGTTCTTGAAGAAATAGATACCTTATATAGAGCTGGTATTCGAGAGATCATATTTCTTGATGATCATTTTTTAGGAAATCGCAAAAGAGCCGTAAAAATAATGCAGGGGCTAGTAAAACGTAAATATGATCTAACATGGAAATGCGTCAATATGACGGTTTTTCTATTGAACGATAAAATCTTAGAATTAATGAGAGAAAGTGGCTGTTATCAAATTACTCTATCCATAGAATCTGGTAACCAGTATGTTTTAAATAAAATAATAAAGAAAGCAGTGAAATTAAACAAGATCCATGGAGTTTTGAATAAAGCAAAATCATTGGGTTTTGAGATTTTAGCCAATTTTGTAATCGGATTTCCTGGAGAAACATGGGAACAGATAAGGGAAACGTTCAGGTTTGCAGAAACAATAAATGTTGACATGGCAAACTTCCATTTGGCTACCCCTTTACCAAAAACAGAATTAATGGAGATTTGTCTTCGTGAAGGGTATTTACCCAAAGATTTTAACATTAAAGAAAGTCTTAATTCTGGATATGCCAAGGGTCTCATTTCTACATCTGAATTTACTCCTTCAGAGCTAGAGATATTGAGAGCTTTTGAATGGGATCGGATTAACTTCTCTAAGGCTGAGCGCCGAAAAGCAATAGCAAGAATAGAAGGAATTTCATTAAAGGAAATGAAAGAATGGCGGATGAAAACGCGTCAAAAATTTGGGATTAATGTTGTTTTATAAGAAAATGTTATCTCTAAAGAAAATCAATACCATAAACAAAATCCTCATTATTCAATCATCTTCAATCGTTTTTGATAAAACAGTAGATGTTTTCAAAGAGTTTTATCCTGGGGTTGAGGTTTCTGTATTAGCTTCTCAAGAATCAGTCTCAAAGTTAAAAGAGAAAAGTAGAATTATAGAGATTATTCCTTCATCTCATAAAGGAAAATTTTCTTATTTTAAACTATCAAGGTATATCAAGAAAAAGATTAAACAAAAAAAATATGATATGGTTATAATTTTATACAATAATGAGCAGGGTATAGGTTATCTTAATATTGATTTAATTGCTCTCTTTTGCGGAGCGAGATATCAAGTAGCTTATAATAATAAAGGTCAGTACTTTATTATTTCAAAAAAATATTTTATTAAAAAATTGGTTATAGAAACCGTTAAAAATCTCAAGAATGTCCTGCAAAGAAAGATTCCACCTTTTTTTCTTTATAAGTATCGAAATTGGCAAGATTATATAAAAAGGAAAAAAGAGGAAAAGAAGAAAAAAAATGCTATTAAGGAAAGAATTCGCAACCAAAGGAAGGATGATTATCGAAAAGATCGTATTCTTGCCATCTATGATTTTATAGATCTCCCGTTTTCATTTGATATAAGCACTTTTTTGATTAATGCAGAAGTGGAAAGGAGAAAAAGAAGATGTAAGAAAATTGATATTGCTTTTGTCTGTCATGCAAATGACCCAGCTCCTTCAAGGCATTCTTATGTAAACGCAAATAATTTCAGGCAGTATCTGCACAACTTAGGATTGGAGATTTCTAGATTATTAGATTCAATAGGTAGTATCTTTGTATTTGACAACCGTAGATTATTTATGGACTTTTTTGCAAAATTCAGATCAAGGTACTATGTGTTTCCAGAAGACTACAAGCCTTTATTACCGATTGAAATGTGCCAGGATCGTCCTCCAATTCACGCATGGATAAATTCTGCAAAAGCTGCAAAAGAAAATCCAACACTTTTAAAACTTAATCCACCAAAAGAACAGGTTACTTTAGCGAGAAAATGGATATTAAAAAATATCTATCCTCATATCCCTGTAACTATAACGTTGCGTGAGTGGGACAGTTGGGCGCCAACGAAAAATAGCAATATAAGTGAATGGCAAAAGCTGATCGACTCTTATCAAGATTCAGATATAAGGTTTATTATATTAAGAGATTATCATAAACTATATGAGGATCCAGTCTTAGTAGGTGAAAATGTAATATACTATAATGAACCAGCAATATCACTTTCTCTTCGTGCAGCACTTTACCAGGAATCTCTCTTGAATCTTTTTGTCAGTAATGGATGTGCAGCTCTTGCTTGTTATAATAGAGAAACTCGTTACATATTATTTAAATTTACTCAAAACAAACTCAAAGTGACTCTTGAGGATTATTGGAAAAGAACAGGGTTGCGACCCGGTGATAATTTTCATGGATCAACAAAATATCAGAAGATTGTTTGGGAAGATGATAATTTTGAGACAATGAAGTTTCATGTCGATAGAATGTTAGAAACACTTAGATTAGATAATGCTTTATTTCCTAGTTTTTATAATAATGTTACAAATGCCGCTTAGCCAATCCACCAACCGTATTCTCAACGCAGACAGGCTCGCTTTATTGAAGCCAGGGGCCGTTTTGGTCAATGCCGCACGGGGAGGATTGGTTGACGAATTTGCACTATGTAAGATGTTAATAAAGGGCCAGCTTGTAGGAGCGGCTTTCGATGTTTTTGCGACCGAACCACCGTGGGATGCGGAATTACTCCAGATCCCTAATTTTCTGGCGATACCCCATATTGGCGGCAGCTCCGAGGAAGCGATTCTTGCCATGGGGAGGAAGGCAGTTATTTGGGGGCTAGATGAGGCCAGCCTTCTGGAAAGACAACGTCTGAAGACCACCTTCTAGTCCCCTCTTAAGGATTTTTTTAATCTAGGAACAGTCATCATGGAAGAATCTTATGTAATGCGGAAAATAACCGAACATAAAAAGCCTATTTGCATGGTACCATGGACCAATATGATTTTGTCTTATGACAAAGATGTTAGGTGCTGTTGCATGGCTAATGGGTCGTTTGGAAAAATAGGCGAAGATGGCGATTCAATTATGGATGTGTGGAATAGTGACAAGGCCCAGCAATTTCGTCAGGACATGCTCGAAGGAAGAATTAACCAAATCTGCATGCCGCACTGCCAGGTAAAGGCTCAAGGCACAGGAGTATTGTCCAAGATTGTGCCGACAATGGAAACTACGGAGTTTGACGCTAATTGTAACTTGTTAAATGAAGAATTCCTGGCTGGGAAAACCCAACTAACATCCTTTCCATCTAACCTTGAGGTTCACTGGAGCAACCGCTGTAACTATAGCTGTATAATGTGTGCCGGTGCGCGTGCGCGTAAAGTTAAAGAAGGCTATCAATATGATGCAGAGGAATTGAGGCACCTGTATCCTTATGTAAGCCATTTGTTGATCCTTGGTGGTGAGCCACTGATCAGCAAAAGCTGTATTCAATTTATCGAAAACTTTACTACCCAGCTCTATCCACATGGGCATATATCACTATTTACAAATGGAACGTTTTTGGACCACGAGATGCTCAATCGATTCACCAATACGCAGTTCAAGGCCATTATTTTTTCTGTGGATGCGGTAACGAGGGAAACTTACGAAAAAATACGCATCGGGGGCGATTTTGAGCGGGTCGTCCGTAATATGAAAGGCCTAGCAGATTTCTGCAAAAGCCAGGATTGGAATATCCGTATGCAGATGAATTTCGTGGCGATGACACTGAATTTTCGCGAGCTACCTCTGCTTCCTGCATTTGTGCGAAGCTTGGGTGAGAATTTCAGCGCGCGAATCAATCCTGTGCGCTACAATCCGGAACTTATGTTGGAAAATCACCCGGAGCTTCACGACGAATTGAAGAAATGCCTGGAAAAATTGGAATGCGAGTTAATCAAACATGGATTTCCTAGGGATGTCGGCCAGTCGCAAATAAAAAATGTTCTTTACCACTGCGCACTTGCCGCAAGCTGATCGGGAATGAGAGAGAATGTACCCAACGAGTTTGCTGAAGTGCAAAGTATCCGAAGAAATAGGGCCTTAACCAGTGATTAAGTAGAAGCCTTGGGAATTCTGTTCATGGTGCTGTTAGTCTGGTTGTTTTGGCCGAAACTTGTTTGGACAGACAGGAAGAAATGTATGAGGCCTTCTGTCATAAAAGGTGTTCCTGTCTTTTAGTCTGCTAGGTAATTGAATATATTGTGAGCCAGTATAGGAGATATTAATGGAACGAAAAACTTTGAAAGAGGTTCTTTCTCACGTAAAAAAGATCGGGTTTAAGCCAAAAACCATTATTGACGTGGGAGTCGCCTATGGCACCCCTAGTCTGTATGGTGTTTTTGATGATGTTAAATACCTGCTTGTGGACCCCTTGAGAGAATATGAAAATGTCATGAGGGATATTTGCAGTAAGTATCCAGGCGAATACGTTGTTGCGGCTGCTGGGGACATGCCCGGCAGCATGACCCTCAATGTCCATCCTGACCTCAGCGGATCTTCGTTTTATAAGGAAAGTGAAGGTTCGCATGTTGATGGCGAACCGAGAGAAGTTCCAGTGATAACCCTTGACGATCTTATCAAAGAAAAACAGGCGGAAGGGCCATACATTCTTAAAGTAGATACTCAAGGGGCCGAGTTAAATGTTTTGGCCGGGGCGAGCGAGGTCTTGAAGCAAACTGAGGTCGTATTGTTGGAGGTTTTTCTATTTCAATTTTACAAAAACATTCCCTTGTTTTACGACATCATTAGTTTTATGAAAGAACGCGGCTTTGTGGCATACGATATCTTTGGCGGCCATTACCGTCCTTTTGACAACGCATTGGCCCAAGTTGATATTGCTTTTGCGCAAGAGAAGGGATTCTTCCGGAAAACCAATTTTTTTGCAACGAAGGAACAGCGAAAAGAATTTACCGAAAAACGAATAAAGGTGTTAAATCCAAAGTTGGGGTGAGAAACTTAATGAGTAGTTTGGCAGGGTGCTCAGGGGGATTGGCGGAAATTTTGAAAGGGAAAAGTCCACAGCGTATCCTCCTCATACGCTCCGGTCAGATGGATATTATCAATGACGCCGTTTATTTTCTAAAAGACTCCTTTCCAAAAGCAAGCATTGAGGTTTTGTGCCAGCCTGCACTTGCTGAGGAGTTTCGAGAAAACTCTAGTATCGATGATGTTCATCTTTATGATAAAGAATTCTTTCAGATAGATCTAATGGAAAAGGGGCAGATGAGTTATTTGCGTGACCGAAAATTTGACCTTATTGTTGTCATCTATAGTAATGAAAGGGGAGAAGGATACTCGCAGGTTGAACAGTTTGGAGAGTCGATTACTTCCACGCATTTATTAAGCTTTAATTATTCTCGACAATGGAATATAATCAAGCGCCCAGTTTCAAAGAAGCAGGATTTTTTCTCTACAACCAATGACAAACGAATCGAGTCTCTTAAGGACGCTCACAAGGGACAGCGGGCCTTCATTATTGGCATGGGCCCCAGTCTATTGGTCAGCGACATTGACCGTTTAAAGGGGGAGGTTACCTTTGCATGTAACAAAATTTACCTCGCTTTTGATGATACAAAGTGGCGACCTACTTTTTATTCTGTGATTGACCTCCTCGTTGCCCAGAATAACCATTCTGATATCTGCAAACTCAAGCTGAAAAAAATATTTACTCATCCCCTTCACTCTCTGTTTTCAGACGAATCAGATATTATCTATGTGAAGGCAGTGCGTAATCCCGGCCCAGCAAACAATCCCCGGATAAGATTCAGTAAAGACATACTTCAGAGCACCTATGGTGGTCATACCGTAATATATTTTCAGATGCAACTGGCGTATTACATGGGCATACGGGAGATTTACCTACTTGGTGTTGATTTTAGTTTCAACATTCCCAAGATTACTGGTGAGAAAACGGATCACGGGGAAGACATTTTAGTTCACTCCGGAGAAATCAACCATTTCCATCCAGATTATCGAAAGCCAGGTGAAAAATGGTCTATGCCTAATTTGGTTTACCAATACAAGGCCTTCCAGTGTGCAAAGAAGGTGTTCGAGTCCGACGGCGGCTTTATTGCCAATGCTTCTCGCAGTACAAAGCTGGATGTTTTTCCGTTGGTTAATTTTGACCAGATTAAAATATAAATAGGTGATATGAACATGCGATTCTCCGTCATCATGGCCAATTATAATGGTGGAAAATATATCAACGAGGCTATTGAGTCGGTTCTGATACAGGACTTTGACGACTATGAGTTTATCATCATTGACGATGGATCTACGGATAATTCCAGAGAAGTAATCTCCTCTTATCAAAAGAGGAACAGCGATCGAATAAAACCGATCTTCAGCAACACCAACCAGGGACAAGGGGAAGCATTCAATGTGGGGATAGCTGCTGCCAGAGGGGAATTAATCTCTTTTCTGGACAGCGACGATGTCTGGTTTCCAGAAAAGCTGAAAATGGTGGATAAAACTTTCGGTCCCCTGAACCGCACGGCTGTCCATCAGCACAACCTTTGTATAATCCGAAACGGCAAAGCCACAGAGGAGCCTTTCCACGAGGCAATGATGGTCGGCGACTACTTCTCGTATGTTCAGCGAACAGGGAACGGTTATATACCTCAGTTTATAGCAACCAGCGGCCTGACCTTTCCAAGAACTGTTTTGGAAAAAGTAGGTCCCATCCCTCAGGATTTCCGTACCTGTGCCGATGGATACTTAACACGTACATGCTTCTGTTATGGCGAAGTGATGTCAATTAATAGATTTTGGGGTGGGTATCGACTTCACGGAGAAAACCTGACCTATCAGAACCGCAGTTTTGATAGTCAGCGTTATGTCTCCGCCTTATTGTTTCCGGCCCTAAATCGCTTTTATAAAAAAAAGGGCATCTCTCTTAAGTTTCAACCTTTGTATTTGGAAACGGTTACCGATTTTTGCCTGCAGCCTGGCGATCGTATTTTACTGTTGCGGTCCGCCCGTATGGGTTACATTGAAGAATTAATAGAGACGTTGCTGGAAACATTTCAAGACATTAACATTGACTTGGTTGTTCAAAGATCCTTCCTAAATCACATTGATGACCCAAGAGTTAATCAAATCCCCATATCTGACGGGCCAATTGGCCGCATGACCTTCGATGCCGATTTTCACGAAAGAATAAAATCTAAAAAATATGCCTTGGGAATCGTTCCCTATTCGACCCCTTTAGGCGAAGAATATGGTAACATTCACAAAATTCTAGGCCTTTTGCCTAACTGTTCTAAAATGGTTGGAATCGGCCGCAATGGGAAAAGCTATAGGCTCTACCACCTCAGGAATTTTGGCTTTAGGCTAATCCCACCGGCAGTTATGGCTTGGGGATGGAAACTTTCAAGAATGGTCGGCTGAACGTTTCACCACCTCTTGTCTCCTTCCAGGGGGAGCCCAGCGGAAAATAAAGACAAAAAATTGGCACCCGTCTTAGACCAGTTGCTGTATGGCCCTTATGATCCTCGACAGTGTTCGGCTTTAGGGGTTTGCCCAAGGGACAGGGGGCCGGTGTATTTCGTAGGGGAAGGATTATAGGGGTAAGGGGTTGATTCTGATGAAACTGAATCCTTATTTCGATGAAAAGCGTCCACCTGTTTCGTAGTATGAGACATCTATTGGGAAAGATGGATAAGGTTTCACTATGTTGATCCTGCACAACGACACCGTTTGTGCTAAGCGATAAAAATGGACCGCGTATTCCACATTTTTTAAGAGGAAAAACTATGAACTCAGAGGAGATTAAGTCAAAGATCGCCGATTTTAGCTGGTTTCACGCAATTAAATTGGCTGAGGGAGTAGTCTCTCCAGGTCGATTTGCCAAAAATATACCACCAAACTGGACGTTGTTTCCAGTTTTCGGCCTTCTTGAAGGGATAAGCCTCAGTGGTATGGACTGTATTGATATTGGTGCTACTGACGGTCTTGTTTCATTTATTGTGAAGTCAGAAGGAGCCTCCTGTGTTGTTGCAACTGATAGAGGAAAAAGAGAAACCTTTCCGTTTTGTAGAGACATTCTAGGGCTCGATGTAAAGTATTTCCCTGAAACTACACTGGATAATGGTGATTTGCTACAGAAACTTCAATATGCACAAATGCCAGATAAATACGACCTCGTAATTTTATCAGGTGTGATTTACCATTCATATGATCCTTTGGTTGTAATGATGCATGCAAGAAGTCTATTGAAGCCAAATGGTCTTTTGATCGTCGAAAGCGTGATTGCGCCAGGGAATGAAGATGCATTGTTTATGAACTGGGAAATCGAGAAGCCAATGCCTGAACCCAATACCTACTTCCAAGCAACCCTGAAGGCCCTTGGCGGACTATTACGTTTCTGTAGCTGCTCCTGTTTAACGTCTGTACGAAATGGGACCAGAGGAGCAGTATTGGGAAGGGCTTGCCGCCCAAGTGAGATCTCAGGATGTTCGGATGTGCTAAAGGATATAATTGAGCGAAGCACGTGTTACGGCCCTCTTTCCTATAAAGAACTTGAATCGGGGGAGAATCAGGGGCCTATTTCAAGCATCGATTATACTGGACCTATCGGTGAGATTGAAATTGATATCCAAACATTTTCAACTCGCTTTTCTCTCCAGCCAGAGGCTGTTAGGTAAGGAGTTTCGAATCACCTTTATTTCCACCTAGGCAAGAGAGTGAAAAAACACCGAAGAGTGCACTGTTTTTTGGTTTCGCGGGTTCTCATTATTATTTAGATAAAAGTAACTGGTTTATTCCTAATAGTAAATGTTTAAGAGAATGGTTAAAAGTATCAGGTTTCAATATAGAAAAATTAAATATTTCTGTTTCTCCGATTCCAAGAGAGTGGAACAAAAAGGGGATATTGAGAAGTTCAATAAGTTTCAAGTCCAAACGTGTAGGTGAACCAATATCAGAATATCAACATGAAACATACAAAACACATTCAAGAGCTAATCAAAAACTTTATATGAAGAAGTATCGTATTCCAACTGAGCATGAAGTCGAATCGATTATAGAGGAAAATAAAAAGCTAAAAGACGAGATTAAAAGATTGAGAACTTGTCTAAAAAGCCAATGCGCATGATAATCGTCTTAGAATTTTGTTAATCTTTCCGATTTGAATCATATCGTATTAAAAGATATCAAAAATTAGGTGTAAGAAGGAATTAGTATGACATTAATGATTTCTTTTCAAGATCAATTTGTTCTCGTTACTGGTGGTACACGAGGTATTGGAGCTGCAATAGCGAAAGAAATAGTAACTTGCAAAGGTAATATAATAATTACCGGAACTTCTATTGAGCCACCTCCTTGGATATTTGAGTTTGCTAAACAGTTCCCGAATCAGACAATAGACTATCAGCAAATTGATTTTGTAAAAGAGGGATGGACTGAGCGTCTTAATGAAATCATAGGTAAATATCAAAAGATTTCTGTCTGTATAAACAATGCAGGAATCAATATTGTGTCAGATATTCAAAAAGTAAGTATAGAGGATCTTCGAAAAGTGCTTGAAGTTAATCTTATCGGTCCTGCGATGATTGTATCTCGTTTAGCACCATTGATGGCTGAAAGAGGTTATGGTCGTATTGTCAATATTTCATCGGTCTTTGGTATAGTCTCTCGGGCAGGGCGCTCTAGCTATTCAGCTGCAAAAGCAGGCCTAATAGGTCAAACGCGAGCATGTGCTCTGGATCTTGCTAAAGATGGTATACTGGTAAATGCGGTGTGTCCTGGTTTTGTAGCAACAGACCTTACACGAAAGATTCTAGGAGAAAAAGGTATGGTTGAAGTTGTTAAAAGAATACCACTTGGAAGATTGGCAGAATGCAATGACATTGTGCCATCTGTTTTATTCCTTGCGAGTGAGCTCAACACATACATAACAGGTCAGATTCTTGTAGTAGATGGAGGTTATCTTGTTGACTGAAACACTTAATATTTCTTCTAAAATAGGGAGCTATAGTGTGATTATGTGCGATATGCTGTCAGATGATTATCATACCCCATTTGAGCAATGCCGTGCAGCTATTGTTGACCAGACTGTTTTGAATATTTATGGTAAAGACAGGGAAACATTTGGAGCTATCAAAAATATCATACCACTAACAGCAAGAGAAAAATTGAAGAATGCTAAGACCTGTATCTCACTTTGTGAAGAGCTCTTAAATGTTGGTTTTAAGAGAGGTGAAACTTTTTTAGCTATAGGAGGTGGAACCATTCAGGATATAGCAACTTTTACAGCATCCATTCTTTATAGAGGGATCCCATGGATCTATATCCCAACAACAATATTGGCTCAGGCTGATAGTTGTATTGGCGGAAAGAGTTCTCTCAATATAGGGAACTGGAAGAATCAAATAGGTAATTTTTACCCTCCACGAAAAATATATATAGCAACGAAATATCTTAAATCACTTTCATATAATAACATACGTTCAGGGTTAGGAGAGATTTTAAAAGTTCATTTTATATCAGGTGCAGATATGGTTAAGTTGATAGGGAAAAACTATCATTCTATAACCATGGATGACGAGATACTAACTGAGGTCATTCTGAGATCATTACAGCTAAAAGCAAAGATTATTGAGGCCGATGAGTTCGATCAAGGATACAGGTTGATACTTAATTATGGCCATTCCTT
>Ga0307379_10003005_pt1 | contig 24590 bp, 23 predicted proteins | sample UN2MG_FD_202237 | JGI IMG/M metagenome (GOLD analysis project Ga0307379, IMG submission 202237) | Soil microbial communities from Risofladan, Vaasa, Finland - UN-2 | ecosystem: Environmental > Terrestrial > Soil > Coastal area > Acid sulfate soil | place: Finland: Risofladan, Vaasa | collected...
TCGTCAATGTAGAGGTCGGAGTGATAGGGATCCAAACGCCAAGCCCGTGGGATGTGCCCTTGCTCGTACTGCTTGTCATTGCGGGCATCAACAAAGATGCAGACGTCCAATTCGTACAGCTCGTCATTGATGATGCCGAAGGCCTCCTCGAACGTCACCACCTGGAATGGGTGTTCCTCAACGTCGGGTTGTCGGGTGTTCGTGGCCGGCTGGGAGGCCTGCGTCGTCGTCGGTGACTCCTGCGTGGTCGGCGTTGACTCCCGCGTGGCCGTCGGCGACCCCTGCGTGGTCGGCGGTGACTGCTGTGTGCTTGGCGGTCCCTCCTGTGTGGTGGCCCGCGTGTGGGGCACGGGCTTCTCGAAGTAGCTCTTCGAGAGCTTCAGCCCGTCTCGGCGCAGTGCGTTGCTCGCCAGCGCCAGCGTTGCCGCAGTCGCCAACAGCGCGATGACTTCGAGCAGTGTAAGTGCGGTGCGCTTCAAATTCGTCTCCTGCAAAGCGGCTCGCCGGCTCGTGAGCGATACGCAACCCTATTGTAATGAGTATAGGCGCCCCGGGGTTTCCTGGCATCGGACAGGCGAGGCCATGGGCTTACCGCGATTCGGGGTCCGTCACGGGGTGCCCGGGGCTAAGTTCTTCCCCGGCGCGTTATTAGCGGACCACTGCCACCGCACCGCCCGGCTTCCGTGGGTGACTCCGTCGGCGCCCGAGACCGGGGTAAGCACTGCCTAAGCCAGCCCTACCTGGCGGTTGAACTCTTCAATCAGCCGGTCCCACTCATCCACCTGCTCGAACGTCTCGACCCAGAAGTCGGGGTCCCACAGTCGGCGCAGCTCATCGGCGTCACGCTGCTGCTGCTCGACCCAGGTGAAGTACTTGAAGTTGTGCAGCGTCTTGCGGTCGTAGTAGCTTAGCTCGCGCATATGGTCGATGCCGACGCCCTCGATGTAGCGGGCATAGTGGCGACCGGCGTCGGCCTGCCGATAAGGGCCGTGCAACTCACGCTGCTCCTCGATTCGCGAGCCGTACAGCTCCATCGAGTCGGTCAGCGGTGTGAACAGCACGTCGCGCCCGTCCAGCTCGTAGTAACGGGCGACTTTGATCGCCGCCACCAGGTTGCAGATGCTCGAAATCCCCAGCAGCGGCAACCGCTCGATCAGTTCCGCGGGCACGCTTTGCTCGGCGAGGAACTGGTGTCCGGCACCCTCGTTGAACAGCCGCAATAGCGACAGGCACTGCTCGTCGTCGATGGCGCAGACCATGTCGGTGTTGCGGACGTTGTGGATCCAGGGGACGTGCTTGTCGCCGATACCCTCGATGCGGTGCCCGCCGAAACCGCACATCAGCAGCGTCGGGCATTGCAGGGCCTCGGTCGCGACCACCTTGAGCAGGGGGAAACGGGTGCGGAGGTAGTCGCCGGCGGCGATCGTGCCGGCGCTGCCGGTGGCGGAGATGTAGGCGGCCAGGCGTAGTGCACTGGTGGACAAGCTGCCAGTGGCACCCCGCGGGCGGGCAGCCGCGCGGGCTGAAGCCCGCGGCTCCTCTTCGGTAATGTGCTGGAAGATCTGCTCGATGATGCCGCCGGTCAGGTGGTAATGCCAGATCGCGTTGCCGAACTCCTCGAACTGGTTGAAGATGATGCAGTCGGGTCGCGTGCGGCGAATCTCCCAGCACTTGTCGTAAATCTCCTTGACGTTCGATTCGCAGCCGGGGGTCTTGATTACCTCGGCCCCGATCGAACTTAGCCAGTCGAAACGCTCGCGCGACATTTCCTCCGGCAGGATGGCCACCGCCGTGCAACCGAGCAGCGCGCAGTCGTAGGCGCCGCCGCGACAGTAGTTGCCCGTACTCGGCCAGACGGCTTTCTGGCTGGTGGGGTCGAACCGGCCCGAGACCAGCCGCGGCACGAGGCAGCCGAAGCCGGCCCCAACCTTGTGCGAGCCGGTCGGGAAGTACTTTCCAATCAGACCGATGATCCGGGCCGGCACGCCGGTCAGTTCCGGCGGAAACTCGATCCAGTTGCCGTCATTGAATCCGCCGCCGCGCTCGACCGGCTCGTTCTTCCACGTGATCCGAAACAAGTTAGCCGGGTCGACGTCCCAGAGTCCGACGCTCTTGAGCCGCTGCTTGATCGCGTCCGGCGCCGTCGTCGGATCCTTCTGCTGCGCGAAGGTGGGGATGACGATGTTGCGCTCGCGGCAGCGCTGCACGGTCTTCTCGAGCACCTCGTCGTTGATCTGGTTGATGATCTTCACGCACTACACTCCCGCGCTGACTTCGTCATCCTGAGCGAAGCGAAGGATCTGGCCGGCTCGTCAAGGATGCCAGATTCTTCGGTCGCTTGGCTTCCTCAGAATGACGTATGGGCATCCCGGCTGTGTATCGCGGACAGCTTGTCCGCCCACGCGACCCAGGTGAGATACCCGAGGCGCCCCGAGACTCTTACGACAAAGGCGGCCAGTGCGTCAAGGCGCCCGCTACTTGCTGCCAGGCAAGATCCAGCGACAATCCCTCTGCGGCCTCTGTGCCCTCTGCGGCTCAGCGGTTCCAGGGCGAACGCCGATGTGCTGGAGCGAGTGATGGGAATTGTGCTGGAAAACGTGATTCTGGTGGATATTGACCCGCCGCGGGTTGAAGCTGGTCGCTTACGCATCGACGCCGGACGCATCGTCGAACGCGGCCAAAACGTTTCACGTGAAACGGGCGACGAGGTGGTCGACTGCGGCGGGGCGGTCGTGCTGCCGGGGCTGGTCAACGGGCACGCGCACCTGTACTCCGCGTTGGCGACCGGCATGCCGGCGCCACCCAAGCCGCCGGAGAACTTCCGTGAAATCCTCGAGCTGGTCTGGTGGCGGCTGGATCAGGCGTTGGATGCCGAGTCGATCGAAATGTCGGCCCGGATTGGCGCGCTGGATGCGCTTCGCTGCGGTACAACGACGCTGATCGACCATCACGCCTCGCCGAACTGCATCGCCGGCTCGCTTGACCTGATCGAGAAGGCGCTGGCCGAGGTCGGCCCACGCGGCGTGCTGTGCTACGAGACAACCGACCGCCACGGGCCGGACGGGCGCGCGGCCGGGTTGGAGGAGAACCGGCGTTATCTCGAGAAGCACTACGGCCGCCCGGGCAACCAGTTCGCCGGGCTGGTAGGGGCGCATGCGTCGTTCACGCTGGAGGACGAAACGCTCGGGCAGCTCGCGGGTCTGGCGGCGGACTTCGGCACCGGCGTGCACATGCATGTAGCGGAAGATCTGTGTGACGAGGAGGACTGCCAGGAAAGGCATCAGCAGTTCCTGATCGATCGCCTGGCGAACGCGCGGTTGCTGATGCCCGAATCTGTTCTGGCGCACTGCACACACCTCGACCCGGAAGCGATCGCGCGCGTCAGCCAAGCCGGCCTCACGGTCGCCCACAACCCGCGCTCGAACATGAATAACGCGGTCGGCTACGCCGCGCTGGCGTCCTTCCGCTGCCCGGTCATGCTGGGCACCGACGGGATCGGCAGCGACATGTTCACCGAGGCCAAATGCGCCTGGTTCATCGCGCGGCACGAGCAGGCTCGCCTGACGCCCAATCACATAGTGGCCATGTTGGCGAACTCGGCCCGGCGTGCGTCGGCCGCGCTGGATATCACGCTGGGCAAGCTCGAACCCGACGCCGCCGCGGACGTCGTCATCACGGATTACCGTCCCTCGACGCCGCTGACCACCGACAACCTCGCGGGGCATTTTCTGTTCGGGAGGGGGGCCCAGCACGTAAGGCACGTCATCGTGGAAGGAAAATGGACTCTGCGTGACCACGCGGTGGAGACGGGCGATGAAGGGCGCGCCCGGCGCGCGGCAGCCGAGGTCGCGGAGCGACTCTGGAAGCACGTGGATAGAATTGGGGTCTGATCCTTCAGAGAGTCGCCGAGAAGTGGACCAGAGAGAAGATGGAGGATTCGACATGTTGGCCGCATCACTGTTGCTGCATCGGCGCGCGCCAGGCAAGAAACAGTACTTTCCCGGGGTATTAGCTCGTGCGATGGTGACAGGCGCTGTCGTGGGCACGACCTCGGGCTGCATCTGCGGCGACGCGCTTGCCACTCTCCCAGTGGGAGGGGAAATCCGCGACGCGGAAGCCGGCGCGCCACTCGCCGACGTCGTCGTCGAAGTGACGCTGGTGGCAGAGGGCGAAGAGTTCGCAGATAGCCGGACTCTGCGCACGAACGGGGCCGGCAGGTTCGACGGAGACGTCATCTATGCCATGTACGGAGGATGCGCGCCCTTCGTCGTTGCTGATCTGTTTCGTCCACGGCCGTCGCCCTTGCCGGTGTTTGACGAGGTGCTTGTGCGAGTGCGATCAGCCGAGTTGTCAGAAGAGGTTACGATCGAGTTCAGGGAAGAGATGCTGACAGGCCAAGGCGGAGAAACACGGCTCGAGCTTGGCACGATCCTCGTTTCAGGCGGTGAGTGAACACGGGGTAGCAGCCCGAGGCCATCTCGCTTCCGCCATTGTCAGGGCGTCGGCGGGGCAGATGGTTACGCAGAGGCGGCAGCCGGGGCGTTTTTCGGCGTCTATCTGCGGCAGGCGGGCGGGACAGCTTGTGCCGGTTCTACCAGCCGGACGGCTTCTCGATGAAACCGCCCGCCCCGTCCGGGACGCGTCGGGGAAACTGCGCGTGCTTCAGCGGCGCGAGAGGAAGATCCCGGTGGCGGTCGGCCGCGGACCGGAGTTCGACGGCCGCGCCGCGAACGGGGTTCCGCGAGGGGACGTAGACCAGGACTTGTTTCTTGGGGAAGCGGGCTTTGACGGCGTGGATGGCCGGAACCAGATCGGAATCGCCGCTGACGAGCACGAACAGGTCACAGCAATCTCGATAGGCGTCATCGAGCATGCGGACGGCGATGTTTACATCCGTGCGCTTCTCTTCCGTTTGCGTGAACATGCGGCTGCCGGTGAACTTGCACCGCTCCACCCGACAGCGGATCTGCTTCTCCTTGAACTTGCCGAGCACGATTTCGATCAGCGGTCGCTGTTCGAGCGCCCGAAGGTAAGCAGCCTGACTCGAACGCCGCGGGCCGTCGAGCAGCGCGGTGAAATAGCAAATGCGGCGAATCTCGTCGTCTTTCCGGAGCAGCTTGAAGTAGCGTTCGAGATCGAGCCATTTATGCGGGCCGCCACGAACGGCGCCGTAGTAAAGGTTGAATCCGTCCACGTAGACGATGGTGCGTCGGGGCATTGGGGCTCCTGTGCCGGTACAAAAAAACAGGCGGTCATATAGACCGCCCAACCGGCTCATCGCCGGGGAGTTGTACTAGAATAATCGCTCCCCGCGGGCAGGAAATCAAGCGGTTTTCAATGAGATTTGTGAGTTTCTATTGGGTGGTCCGGAGGTTGCACGACCTCTCCGCTACCTGCGGACCGCAACAGCAACGGGCGCCTCATACGCGGCCCGGTTGCTAAGTCTCGGTCGCATAGACAATTACGAACGCGCGGGCTCCTGCGGTTCAGCTAGCCCGGATTATTCATGAGCTTTCCGGGCCAGGGTGCGGTCGGGCGTTTCGGGCTCGCGATTTGTGGTTTCGAGGGTAAGACTCGCAATGTGGGCAGAGGGCCCCCTTTCCCCCACACAGATTCCGGGTTGTCTTGGGGTCAGGGGCCGGCCGGCATGAGCAGCACGCGACGAGAGACCGCCACATAGTTGGGCCAGTGCGGCCACTGGCCGGCGATCAGCAGCACGATTCGCCGGGTGGTCTGCACCACGGTCGCGGCGACTTTGATCAACTTCGCGCGGCAGGTGGCTTTGACCGAGGGTGGCACGGGAACTATGCCTCGCCCGTGCCACCTGTTTTTTTGCGCCTGGTCGGGCCGGGCAGCCGTCCGCGGTCGAATCCCTCACGTGGAGGGCCCGTCAAAACAAGGGGGAGCAGTTTCCGCCGGGTCGAAAGCGCAGGTCAGAGACCTGGTACCTGTTCAGCGGGTATGCAGTCCGGGAGGGACGCCTGAGAATAGCCCAGTGCGCCAGTGCTGGGGTCGGTGGCGGCGGCGTGTTCAACCTGGTGCGGCGCGACGGGGCTCGGCAGTCGCATCGAAACGCTGTTGGCAGCGTGTCCGCCCGCCCAACGTGACACGATGCGAGAGAGCTTGCTTGCCGCGAAGCGGAAGACGGCGGGAAAATAGCCGAAGTCCCGTTCTGAAAGGCGATGCGTCAGCATCGCTCCTGACGGGGCGAGCTTCCAACGGGCTGCCCGAAGGCAGCCCTTTTCTTTCTGCCGCGACTGCTGTATCCTGCGGCCCAGATGGACGCACTCAGACGGCTATGGAACATGGCTCGGCGAGGGAAATACAAAGCGTTACATGCTCCTCCTGCACAGCAGCCTGCATCGTCAGGCAAACAGGCGCAGATACTTGCATACGCCTTGCCCAATGCACCCCATGAGGAACCACATCCGAATGTTGCAACTGTCGCTGGCCGAGATATCGCCGATTTTCCGATTGGCCACAGTGCGTCTTTTCTCGACTATGACGTTGTTGTTCTCTACACGGGAGCATTCGAACATGTCAAAGTCTACACCCACCAGCACGAAATAAACTATTTCAGTCAAGACCTTGATAGGCGGCATCGCGAATTCTTCACATTGTTCAAGAATAGGAAGGTATTTATATTCCTTCTTACACCCATACTTGTTCAAATCCGCTTACAGGAAATCGACCCGAAAATCGATCTATTCCGTCGCGTTGCCCAGACGTTTGGGATGAATTGGAAACCAATAGATCGGCCCATCGGTCACCTTTCGGCGGACATCTCTGATTTTGCCGAATTCATAGATCACCATGGAACAGTCCACGTCAGCCTGGAGATTCCGTATGATTTGCGTGATGCCTGCAAGGCTATCTCGACAATCCATCAAAACGTAGTCGCGGGTTTCTGTTTTCACGACCGTGTATTTTTTCTTCCCGCGAGAATTCCAAATAATCATGCCGACGCGCTGCAAATTGCGGCCTGCGCGGTTGATTGCGTGCTGAAGTATCGACAGCGCATATCCGACGAACTTCCCGACTGGGTTTCGGAATTCGCGTTTCCAACGGAAACGACGTTCAGAAATAAAGCAAAGGATTTGGAGTCTCAGCTATACGAGACCTATAACCAGATTGAGGAACTAGAGAAACTGAAAGGCATTCTCTGCTACCAATCAGACCCATTGGTCAAAGCTGTATGCAAAATCCTGCGGGACATCTTTGAACTAAGGCTTGACGACAGAGACGAATGTATTGAGGACATAAAAATCCTCGGGGATGACGACGAAGTTCTGGCGATGGTTGAAGTCAAGGGAGTAACCCGAAACTTCGCTCGTGAAGATATCAACCAAGTCGATTCGCATCGTGAGCGACGTGGGCTATCTTCTGATAGTCCTGGGATTTTGATCATGAATACGATGCGAAACGCCAATTCGCTTGGGGCAAAAGATGTGCGTCCGCATCCTGATATCATAAAGAAGGCCGTTGGTGACAATGTATTGATGATTAGGACAATGGACCTGCTCCGATACATAAACGCTATTCAGAATGGCAAGGCCACGGCGGACGGGTTCCGCAAGACGGTTCTTTCGGAAGGCGGCTGGCTCGAAGTCAGCGCCGAATTAGAAATGCGAGTCCATAGCGCCTGACGGGCTCAAATTCCAGGTATCGACCCGAGAAAGGAGATCTCCCGTGGCGTCTGATATTGAGAGACAGGCCGTTCTGCTTACGCTTCCACAGTCAACCGCATTCGTTGCTGGTTGGGATGTGCCGACGCTTCAACATGAGATTGAGGGGATTCTTACCACAGCCTTGCAGGGGCAAGGCGTGATTGCGGCGACCGCTGCCGCATCTATTGTGGCGAAAGCTGTGACCTCTCCAATCTTGAATCGTATCCAGCAGAGGGCATATCAACATTCATTCACAGAACCATCAATCAACATTCATACGTTTAGGATTATGCGGCAAGACGGGTCAAAATCTAATGGCTTTCTGGCGGTGCCAAGCCGAGTTGCTGTTGACGAACTAATTCCCGTCGCGTTTCACTGAATTCGACAGACGGGACGGTTGACGTAACGGGATGTTAGCCGAAGAAATAGCGTTCAATCGCTTCGCAGCATCCCTTGACGCGGTTCTCGGGCTGCCCCTTTTCTATGAGGTTAGACGGGCTCGGCGAGTCGGTTATCATGATAGCCGCAACGGGAACCTTGACGGCTCGGGGCTGCACGCCAGGCCTGTCCCGAACTCCGCCTGTCTATTTGGATCGGGAGTAGTGGAATGCCAGATCAACCGAGAGAAGAATTCCTAATCGAGAAGCTTCTTGAGCTGCGGAGAGAAGAAAACACGCGCTTCTGGACGGTGTTCAGCATCTTGAGCATCACAAACGGCGTTTTGATAAATGCTGCGGTCGCCAAGGGTGCCGAGCCACGCCTCGTAGTTGGGGTGGCTGCCGTGGGCCTGCTCCTGAGCATCTCTTGGACTGGCATCCAGGCGAGATTCACCCACTGGTGCAAGCATTGGGAAGGCAAGATTCGGCTCTTGGAAGACGGCCTGAAAGACCGAGACAAGCTGCTAACGGAGAGCAAGACGCCCCCCCTGTCGCTCTCGACCAAGCGGGGCGGCTACCTGAACTACCTGTTTGTCGTGGCGTGGGTCCTCCTGCTCATCGAAGCAGCGTCCAAGCTTTGAGCTATCGCTTGGCTGGCTCGCATGTATATTTTGTTGTATAGAATTGAGAAATAAGCCCTCGTAGCTGCCTTAGTTACAAGGGCTTACAATAGCGGGGGCAGGACTCGAACCTGCACCCGCAACGCTGCTTCCCGCACCTCGCCGTGGTGCCAGGTGAACGGGACCGTCGTCACACGGTGGAAACCACAGGTTACAAACCTGTGCCACAGGTTCTGCTGGGCGCTGTTAGCTAATACTGTCGGCGTTGGCGGGCGGTGGGGATGGCGAGCTGGGCGCGGTACTTGGCGACGGTGCGCCGTTTGATCTCGATGCCGGCCAGCTTGAGCTGCTCGACGATCTGATCGTCGCTGAGGGGCTTGCGCTTGTCCTCGGCATCGACGATCTGCTGGACCTTGGCCTTGATGCTGTCCCAGCCGAGGGTTTCTCCGTTGGCGAACTCGGTGCCGCCGGTAAAGAACCGCCGCAGCGGGAAGATGCCGCGCGGCGTTTGAATCCACTTTTCATCGACGGTGCGGCTGATGGTGGAGGGATCGCAGCCGAAGCGGGCGGCCAGGTCGCTCATGCGCAGCACCTTGAGATGCTGCTCGCCCTGGTCGAGGAAGTCGCGCTGGGCCTCGACGACGGCCTGGGCGACCTCGAGCAGGCGTTGGCGGCGATACTTGACCGCGTCGATGATGGCCGCGGCCGCCTCGATCTTCTGCTTGATGAACTCGCGCGCCTGCTTGTTGCCGCGCGACTTCTCCAAGGCCTGTCGGAACTCCGGTGAGATGCGCAGCTCGCGCATGTTGCCGCGGGCCAAACGCACGTCGTAGCGATCTTCCTGCTCGTTGTACTCGACGATCACGTCCGGCACGATCGTGGGGACCCGGCGGTCGACCACGCCGATGCCGGGGTGCAGCGATAGCCGGGAGATCACTTCGATCGCGTTCTTCACGTCGGCCAGATCGATGTCGAGGGCCTTGACGATCGCCGGCAGACGGTTCTTTTGCAGGTCCTCGAGATGCTCGCCGATGATGCGTCGTTCCAGCCCGTTGTCGCCGGGGAATGTGTCTAATTGCAGCAGCAGACACTCTTGCAGGTTGCGGGCCGCGATTCCCGGGGGGTCGAGCTGCTGAACCCGGGCCAGGGTCGCCTCCGTCTGCTCGAGCGTCGGGGCCGGCTGCATGCGTTGGGGGATTTGCTCCAACGGCGTGCTCAGCCGACCGGTATCGTCGAGGAAGTCGATGATGTGGGTCCCGATTTTCCGGGTGGTGTCATCGACATCGGTCAGGTTCCACTGTTGCAGCAGGTATTCCTGGAGGCTGATGGGGCGTGCGGCGGTGTTGGCCATCGCCTCCATCTTGATGTCGCCCTCTTCCAGCCTCCGGGCCCGCGACTTGGTCCCGCGGTATTCGAGCTCGTCGTCAAGCCAGTCGTATTCGCGCACCAGCGTTTCGAGGCGCTCGAAGTCCTGGGCGTCGCCCTCGGCCACCTCCAGGGCCTGCTCACCCTCGGGCTGCTCGTCGGCGGAGACCTCCGCTTCCTGGTCGCTCTCGGCAACCTCGTCCTCAGGCGGCAGCAGCTCCAGGGCCGGATTCCCGTCGATCTCCTGCTCGATGCGCGACTCCAGCGCCAGCGTGTTGAGCTGGAGGATATCCATGGCCTGGATCAACTGCGGCGTCAGCCGCTGTTGCTGCTGAAGCAGATGCTGCGGAACCTGTGACATTATCTGCGACATGGATTCTGATTTCCGTCGCGTGTCAACGGCCCGTGGGCATGACCGGCGCCACCAGGCGCCCCGGCCGCGCAGGTGGTGTTTTTTCAGCCGCCCGCGGCCAACCTGCCTTGCTCAAAGCGGGCTTTATGATTAAAGATATCGTCGGCGTCGGCCTAAGTCAAAGACGAACGCCGATGATCAGGTGCGGCGACGCTGGCGCGCGGACCCCCAACGGGACAGGGAGGGGGCGTCATTTGTTCGCCGACAGCTACGTGCCGGACGTTACTATCGGAACGGCAGCCGGGGCCGGGGTTCCGGCTGTTCGGACAGTGTTGAATTTGCGCCTCGGCCGAGCCCCGGCCGAGCCAGACAGGAGGCCCCCATGAGCGCGAAGATTACGAAGACCGCCGGCCAGCTTAACGTGCCCGATACGCCCATCATCCCCTTCATCGAAGGCGACGGAACGGGTCCCGATATCTGGCGGGCATCGGTGCGCGTGTTCGACGCGGCAGTGGAGAAGGCCTACGGCGGCAAGCGCAAGATCGAATGGAAGGAAGTGCTGGCCGGTGAGAAGGCCTTCCGCCAGGTGGGCACCTGGTTGCCCGATGAGACGGTCAACGCGTTCAAGGACTACCTCATCGGCATCAAGGGCCCGTTGACCACACCGATCGGCGGCGGCATCCGCTCGCTCAACGTCACCCTCCGCCAAACGCTCGACCTCTATGTCTGCCTGCGGCCGGTCCGCTGGTTCAAGGGTGTGCCCAGCCCGGTCCGCCACCCCGAGAGAGTCGATATGGTGATCTTCCGCGAGAACACCGAGGACATCTACGCCGGCGTCGAGTGGGCCGCCGAGACGCCCGAGGTCAAGAAGATCATCCGCTTCCTCCAGGATGAGATGGGCGTCACGAAGATCCGCTTCCCCGAGACCAGCGGCATCGGCATAAAGCCCGTCTCGCGCGAGGGCACCCAGCGGCTGGTCGCGGCCGCGATCGAATACGCCCTCAAGTTCGGCCGCAAGAGCGTGGCCATGGTCCACAAGGGCAACATCATGAAGTTCACCGAGGGGGCCTTCCGCGACTGGGGTTACCAGGTCGCCATGACGACCTACCGCGACAAGTGCGTCACCCAGCGCGAGTCCTGGATCCTCGGCAACAAGGAGGCCAACCCGGACCTGACCGACGAGGAAAACGCCAAGATGGTCGAGCCGGGTTACGACATGCTCGTCGATGCGAAGAAGGCCGTGGTCGTCAAAGAGGTCCACGACACGCTCGCGGCGATCTGGTCCACGCACGGCGACGGCAAGTGGAAGAAGATGCTGATGGTCAGGGACACCATCGCCGACATCACCCTCCAGCAGGTGCTCACCCGCGCCAACGAGTTCGACGTGATCGCCACCATGAACCTCAACGGTGACTACGTCTCGGACGCCCTGGCCGCCCAGGTCGGCGGCATCGGCATCGCCCCCGGCGGAAACATCAACTACCAAACCGGACACGCCATCTTCGAGGCCACCCACGGTACCGCACCCAAGTACGCCAACCAGGACAAGGTCAACCCCGGCTCGGTGGTTCTCTCCGGCGAATTGATGTTCCGCTACATGGGCTGGACCGAGGTGGCCGACCTGATCATCAAAGGCGTGGAAGGCGCCATCGCCGCCAAGACGGTCACCTATGACTTCCACCGCCTGATGGAGGGCGCCACACTGGTCAAATGCAGCCAGTTCGCCGACGCGATTATCAAGCACATGGGCTGAAGGCGCATGAGCTACGCGCGTCGTAAAGTGCTCAAGGCGCTGGCAGATCGCGGAATCGTCGTGCTTGGCGAGGGCTCTCGGCATACAATTGTGGGTAGGGCGGGGGATCGCGGTGAGCCGGTCCCGCGGCACAAGGAGATCAACCGCGTTACCACCCGTCGGATCGCCCGTAATCTGGGAATCGACTGGGACAGCTTCGAGGCAGACATCCGATGAAGGTTTACCACGTCATCGTCGAACAGACGGACGACGGCTGGCTCGCGGCCCATGCGCTCGAAGATGACAGCGTGCACACGCAAGGAAAGACACTGAACGAGGTGACCGCCAACATTCGGGAAGTCGCCGAACTGCTTTGTGGCGACAAGGAAATCCAGGTCGAGCTGGTGGTGCCGAGCACGGTCCGCGTGTCTCAGCCACGGCGGCCCTGCGGCCGGAAAGCGTCGGCCTGAGGCAACGACGCCGATCATCGATGGCACGTACGTCGCCATCGGCACCGAAGCCGTCAGTCAGATAGGACTTGCACCGGCTGATGGCAGGCGCGGCGCTGCTGGAGTGCTCGCAGTTCGGCCAGGCGATCATCAGGCACATGGGCTGATGCCCCGTGGCGACGGCGGGTATAATGCATTTGATGGACGATCCGCCCCGCATCGAGGTGCTCGACGACGCGATGGCCCGAGTGCTCCGCGCCAAGACCGGTGCCGAGCGGCTGCGTATCGCAAACGGGTTGTTTCGTTTCGCGCGGCAGATGATCCGCAATTCGCTGCGCGCCCGGCACCCGGACTGGGATGAGCGGCGTCTAAGCCAAGAAATCGCGCGACGAATCTCCCATGGAACCGTCACAACTGCTCCGCCACGTCGTTGACGTACTCGAACGTCTGCGCGTGCGTTACTTGATCACCGGCTCGATCGCGACGATTCATTGCGGTGAGCCACGGTTCACCAAGCACACGGACATGGTCGCTTGAGTGCGATGGCCAGCTTGTCCGCGATAGTTCTTGCGCGTAAGCTCCAACGCACGCTGCCTGATGAGGTACCCCATGTACCACGGGTGAGAGGCTGTGCCGAAAAAGACTGGCCGAGATGTCGGATGTAACATTCGGGGCAAAGGAGATAGCCGTGAGTACCCCACGTGCCCGCGTGTTTTTGAGCTGCGGCCAGTCGAAGAAAACGGACGAAAGAGCAATTGCTCAGCGCATTTCGGAGCGGTTGAAGGAAATGGGCTTTGAACCCTATATCGCCGTCGCAGAGCAAACGCTCAAAGGTGTCAAAGAGAATATATTTCGCCAGCTTGAGGCATCCGAGTACTTCATCTTCATCGATTTCAAGAGAGAACCAATCGCAGGTGGCGACCAGCACCGGGGTTCTCTGTTCTCCCACCAAGAATTGGCGGTTGCTGCCTTCCTTGACAAGGAAGTCATCGCATTTCAGGAACAGGGTGTCGAGCTAAACGGAGTCGCCGCCTTCATACAAGCGAACGCCAAGTCGTTCTCCGATCGTGAGAATCTGCCTGCCATTGTTGCTGACGAGGTCCGTGTGAGACAATGGGATCCAGGTTGGCAAAACGAACTGACGATGCTGGCAGACCCGCCTTCCTGGTCAGATGCCAATCGGGTCGAGCGAGACGTGCAGGGCAACGTGCAGCGATTCGCTGCGCGCTTCTACCACGTGCATGTCAGAAACCATCACCGCTCCAAGCCGGCGATTAACTGCTATGCGTACTTGGAGAGAGTTGAGAATGCTGAGACGGAAGAAGCAATCGACATTAGAACCATCGAGCACAAGTGGGCGGGATACACATTCCCAAACGCGATAATCGGGCCAAGCTCTCAGCGAAGCTTCGATGCCTTCTGGGTCCCCCTGGGAGAAGCGATCTCGCTCGGACGCAGGGGCCTTCGTTTCAACGTGTTCGCGGACTCGACCGACTTCATTCCCAGGGTGGAGCGACCTGGGGAGTACCTCTTCACTTATCGTGTCATTTCGGAGAACTTCCGGTCGGTTACCGCTACTTTCCGGGTGTCGGCTGACGAAGCCTTCCGGGACATCAAAATGTCCCGTTTCGAAGATAATACGCCACGTGCGGGAGGCTGACCCCTCGGTCGATTCCATTCGGCGGAGCAAAGGTAATCAGATGAACGACCAAACATCCGTCGTCAATGAGATTCTCCAACATCGTGTCAGTGCGATTGTCCGCACGAAGGATCAGCACGTTGCCGGCGATGCGATGCGGGCGGCAGTAGATGGCGGGTTTCGGCTGGTCGAGTTCACGATGACGACGCCGGGGGCGCTGGAGCTCATCACCGACTTCGCGAAAAAACCCGAGCTGCTGGTGGGCGCGGGGACTGTGCTGACGGTCGAGCAGGCCCGGGCGGCGGTTAACGCCGGGGCGCGGTTTCTGGTATCCCCCGTCTGCGATCCGGAGATCATCGCCGAGGCGCACAAGCTGGGCGTGCCAGCGATCCCTGGGACGTTCACGGCGACGGAGATGGAGACCGCCCATCGGGCCGGCGCGGATTTCGTCAAGCTGTTTCCCGCCCCGGCCGACCTGCCGAGCTACATCGCCTCGATCCTCGCCCCGCTGCCGCACCTGCGCATCTATCCGACCAACGGCGTTACGGTAGAGAACGTACTCGACGTGCTGCGGGCCGGCGCCGCGGGCGCGGGCTTCGCCAAAGCGCTGTTCGAGCCAGCCTGGCTCGCCGACCGCGATTTCGCCGCGATTCGTCAGCGTGCCGCCGAGATCACCCGGCGGGCTGCGAGCACCTGAGAGTCCAGCGCGTCAGGGCGCCACAGACATGGGGCAGGTTCGGCCCTGCCTTTCTGCGGGCGAGGAAGCCTGGGAGCTATTGCAGGGACAGTCAGCACGTGGCATACTATCGGACGATGGAATGTCCGGTGGTCGGGCATTGCCTGTTTCGCAGACCTTCGAACCGACCCACGCGTCGGCGCGCGGGTCCGGTCGGCACAAAGGAGTGAGGCCGTGTTTGGTATCTTCGGTTGGGTTGTTTCTAACTTCGTTGCGTTGGTCGTAGGCTGGCTCGGCGGCTTTAACTGGCCCTGGCACCTGTAGGCGCTTCCGGCCGCCGCGCAGGGCGGGATGAGGGCCGCGTTGCGCGGCCCGCCGCCCCGTCTCCTACGGCCGGGTCGTCTTGCCAAGGATCGCTTCCGAGTCGGCCCCTGGTGTGGAGCGTCCGCGTGGGGAATGTGCGCAGTCTTTCCGCGCGCCTCCGAGCGCGAGCGGCAGGGTCACCTGGCGCCTGTTGAAAGGGACGGCAGCGTGCCCTGCTGGCCGCCGCAGAGCGCGAACTCGTAACCCATCACTGCACATTCGCCCGACTCAGGGTGAATGCCTGATTACCCGCCGGCGGCAGGCGTAATATGCGGTGCGCGTCTGACGGCAGTACGCGGGTCGCCCGCGTCGGATGTGGCCCGCTGCTACGTGTCCGTCCGCGGGTCGAACAGCCGGGCGTGCTCTTGCGAGCAGAAGCGGTCGGTCATCCCGGCCACGTAGTCCGCCGCCACGCGCTGCACGCCCTGCTCAGCGACGCGGCCGGCGAACCGCGACGGCATGAGTTGTGGCCGTTCAACGTAAGCGTTGAAGACGGCGGTGATCACCCGGCGGGCCTTGCTGTCCATTTGCACGAGCTGCTCGTGGCGGTACACGTGCTCGAGTAGAAACGCCTCTAATTCGCGTACGCGCTCACCCATCTGGGGCGAAAGTGCTACGGCCTCCACGCCGGCCCGTTGAACGGCCGCGCCGCGTTCGGCTGCGTGTTCAGCCAGTCGGCGGCGGGTCTCAGCCACCGCGTCCTCGATTAGCATGCGCTGCATACGGTCGATCGCCGGTCGGAGCCGGGCGCGCCAGGCGTGGCCGGCGGGGCCCGCAGGGCTGTTGTAAGCGCCTCTCCACAGCTCGAGCCCCTGCAACTGTTTCGGTTCAACCAGCTCGGCATACAGCCCGTCCTGCAAATCGTGCAGCCCGTATGCCAGCCGATCCGCCAACGCCGCGACCTGGCCCTCCAACGGCGGCGGGCGCTCGTCTTGCAGCGGGTGCGGTCCCGGTCGGTCGTACTGTGTGGTGTGTTTGGCGAGGCATTCGCGCACGCAACGGGTCAGATTCAGCCCGCGAAAGGTGGGGTAGGGGTGCTCCAGGTATTCCACGACACGCAACGCGTGCACGTTGTGCTCAAACCCGCCGTGATCCTGCATGCATTCGTTGAGAGCCTGCTCGCCGGCGTGTCCGAACGGTGGATGACCCAGGTCGTGGGCCAGGGCGACCACTTCCGCCAGCTTGGCGTTCAAGCCCAGCGCCTCTGCCAGGCAGCGGGCCAGATGGGCGACCTCCAACGTGTGCGTCAGCCGCGTGCGGTAGTGATCGCCCTCCAGGTCCAGGGCGACGAACACCTGGGTCTTGTATTGCAGTCGTCGAAACGCCGCCGAATGCACGATCCGCTGCCGATCCACCACCAACGGCGGGAGATCGTCGGCAAGCGCGTCCGCATGTTCGCGGGAGAGGTCGAGATCGTCCGTACGCACGGGTTAGGCTTCCACGTTTCTCATGATCGAGCGTGCCGCTGTCTCGACGTCGTCCGCCCCGACCACTGCCGAGCAGGCGCAGACGCAGGTCGCTCCAGCCTGAATGACAGCGGCGGCGTTGGCGGGTCTGATGCCGCCGATGCCGACCAGTGGGATTTGCGTCCGCTTGGCGGCTTCCGCCAGCGTTTGTGGGCCGGCGATGCGGTCTTGCGGCTTGGTCGGGCTGGGGAACATCGGGCCGACGGCCACGTAATCAGGCTCTTCCGCCGCTGCCGCCGCGAACTGTTCCAGTGTGTGCGTGCTCTTGCCGACCAGCACGTTTCCGCCGGCAATGCGTCGGGCTTCGTGGACCGGCAGGTCGTCCTGGCCCACGTGCACGCCATCGGCCCGGGCGAGCTTGGCGACATCCGGCCGGTCGTTGATGAACAGCAGCACGCCATGCCGGGCCGTCAGCTCACGCAGTTGGCGTGCCCGGCGCAGCAGCTCGGCGTCGGGCAGGTCTTTCTCGCGGAGTTGGAGGCAGCCAGCCCCGCCGCGAATGACCGCCTCAGCCGTTTCGGGCCAGTCGCCCCGGCAAAGGGCCTCCGTCAAGATCACGTACAGCCGCACGGCCCGGAACTTCGCCCGCAACGCCCCGCGCAGCGCCACGCGTTGCTCGAGCTCGTAGCTTTGGTAGCGTAGCCGTTCGGCGGCGGCGGCGGCCGGCGGCGAGACCAGCTTGCCGTACTCGCCCAGCACGCGGGCGGCCTCGCTCAGCCGGGCGAACGCCGCGCGGACGACGTCCTCGGCGGATCCGCGTTGCAGCTCGGCCGCGGTTTTCAGTTCGCGGCCGACGTCGCCGATGATATCGCGCGCCGCAAGCAGGCCATTTGGGCCGGCTGCCTCGACGAGCTCACGCAATTGATGCCGACATGTCTTGGCCCGTTCGGTCGCGTCGGCATCGTCGAGCACAAAGCGGGTGTAGTCCTCGATCACACGCAACGCTTCGCGCCCTCGGTTGAGGTTCGCATCCAGGATGCGCATCACCGCCGGATCGACGACGTTGCCTCGACCGTTGGCTCCAGCGGTGTTCACGGCAGCACCCACGAGTAGACGTCCAGCGCCATTTGCACTAACGCCACGACGACCGGAATCGCCGATATGGCCACGGCCCACTTGGCCAGTCGCCGCCCGGTTTCATGCTTACGCCGGCCGACGATCTCACAGATGCACACCACCAGGATCACCAGGGCGAATTTGAACGCGATTATCCCGGGCAGGCCGCCGATCCGGGTGATCCAGTTGGCCAGTGGGTTCAGCTCGGTCCCGCGCGGCGGGGCATACACGTCGATCTCGGAGAAAAGGTCCGAGAGGATCAGAAAGGTGAGCATCACGTCCAACGAGGCCAGGAAGACGTACCACGCGTAGACGTTGGGGTACAGCACCGCCCGGCCGAACAGCGATCGGGCGCCCGCTCTGCGTTGGGCATGCCCGCTTGGCTGCGGCGTCTGTTCGTCAAGCCCTTCGCCTTCGCCGCTCATAGCGGTTTTGTCCGCCCGCATCATACGAAGTTGTCGCCGACCGGCATGGCTGCAATGTACCGCAGCCCCGGTGCTCACCCGGCCCGGGCAGCCACGCGCTCTTCCCGATAGCGAAACTCGCCCTCGACCAGCGTCAGGACGGTCCGGCCGCGGACCTTCCATCCGTCGAAGGGCGTGTTGCGGCTCTTGGAGCGCAGCTTCTCGACGCTGATGGTCCACTCCGCCCGCGGGTCGATCACGGTCACGTCGGCGGCGCTGCCGACCTTCAATGTGCCTCCCGCTACGCCGAGCAACTCGGCCGGCCGGGTGGACATGGCGGCGATCAACGCCGGCCAAGTGATGACCTTCGGCTCGATCAGGGCCTTGATGAACAGGGCCAGGGAGGTTTCCACGCCGATGATCCCGAACAGGGCCAGTTGAAACTCGTGCTCCTTTTCCTGCTGGCTGTGCGGGGCGTGGTCGGAAACCAGGCAGTCGATCGTGCCGTCGCGCACGCCCTCCAGCAGGGCCTCTTGGTCGGCCCGACTGCGCAGCGGAGGGTGCATCTTGTAATTCGGGTCGTACGTCCCGCAGGCTTCCTCGGTCAGCAACAGGTGGTGGGGCGTTACCTCGGCGGTCACCCGCTGACCGGCCGCTTTCGCCCGGCGAACCAGCTCTACCGACCCGGCGGCGGATACGTGCGCGACGTGGTAACGGACCTCGGTCTGCCTGGCCAACGCGAGGTCACGCTGCAACATGACCTCTTCGGCAAGCGTGGGGATGCCCGGCAGGCCCAACCGCGTCGCGGTCAGGCCGGCGTTCATGCAGCCGTCGCCGGAGAGTGACTTGTCGTCGCAGTGCTGGATGAACAGCCGGTCGAACATGCTGACGTAGCGCATGGCGCGCAGGCAGACGCCGGCGTCGGCGATGCCGTCGCCGTCATCGCTGAACGCCACCGCGCCGGCCCGCACCATCAGGCCGATCTCGGCCAGCTCTTTCCCCTGGCGGCCCTTGGTGAGGGCCCCGATGGGATAGACGCGGGTGTGGCCCACGCGGGCGGCCTGGCGCAGCACGAACTCGATCTCGGAGTCGTTGTCGAGCGTCGGGTCGGTGTTTGGCATGCAGGCGACGGCGGTGAATCCGCCGGCCGCGGCGGCCGCCGTCCCGCTCTCGATCGTCTCTTTTTCCTCAAACCCGGGCTCACGCAGATGGACGTGCATGTCGATCAGCCCGGGGGCGACGATCATTTCCCGCGCATCGATCACCTCGTCCGCCGTGTGCGTGACCTTGCGGCCCAGTGCGGCGATCTTGCCGTCGGCTACCGCCACGTCGAGCACGTCGTCGATCTCCTGTGACGGATCGATCACCCGCCCGCCGCGAATCAGAATGCTATTGCTCATGCCCTCAGCTCACTACGTTTGCATTCTCGAACTGTGCCGCTATGCGTCTCCCGGCGCCGACGGCGGTTATGATACAGTGGCGGGCCGCAGCGTGTAACGCCGGCCGCGCGGGAGACCTCGAAATGCCCGCTTCGCGCACGTCATTCCGGGAGGCCTTGAGCCGGCGGACGCTCGTGCTCGACGGGGCGACCGGGACCGAACTCGAGCGCCGCGGCGTGCCCGCCCCGCTGCCGCTTTGGTCGGCCGGGGCCCTGATCACACATGCCCAGGTCGTCGAGGCGATCCATCGCGATTACGTTGAGGCGGGGGCCGACATCGTGGTGGCGAACACGTTCCGGACCAATCTGCGGACGCTGCGCGCGGCCGGCCGAGCGGAGCAGGGTGAGGCGCTCAGCCGGCTCGCGGTCGAGCTGGCCCGGCGGGCCGTTTCGTCACCGAGCGAAGACCACCGGTTGGAAACCGGTGCCACAGGAAGAGAAGTTTGGGTCGCGGCGAGCGTGGGCCCGGTCGAGGACTGCTACCATCCCGAGCGTGTGCCGGACGAACCTGTGCTGCTGGACGAGCATGCTCAGATGATGTCGTGGCTCAAAGCCGCCGCCCCGGACCTGATCTGGATCGAGACGATGAACACGGTGCGTGAGGCCCGGGCGGCGGCCCGGGCCGCCGCCGCTGTGGGCCTGCCGTTTGCGGTCTCTCTCGTTGTGCAGGAGAGCGGCGATCTGCTCAGCGGCGAGGCGTTGGAAGAGGCGATCGCGGCGGTCGAGCCGTTCGACCCGCTGGCCGTCGGCGTGAACTGCATCCCCCCACGAGCCGTTGCCGAAGTGCTACGCCGGCTACGCCGGAGCACCGCACGGCCGCTGTCGGCCTGTGCGCACATCGGCAATGCCGAGCCGATCCGCGGCTGGAGCTATTCGCAGGATCTCTCGCCGGCCGAATACGCCGACTGCGCGCGTCGTTGGGTAGATGAAGGGGCATCGATCATCGGCGGCTGCTGCGGCACCACCCCGGCCCACATCCGCGCGCTCAATGCGCTCCTTGGGCAAGTCGAGGGACCTCGATGACGGGTGCGAAGACGGATCATCGGAGGACGCGCAAGCGGCGCTGGTGGTACATCCGCTTGGTCTTTTGGGCATTGTTCATCCTGTGGTTCGCACGGTACGCGTATGTGCGCTGGACCACGCCGCCGGCGGCGTATGCCGAGCGGACAACACCGTCCCCCCTCGACGACACCGTGGCGCAGGAGTTCATGGCAGCGGTTCAGGCGCTGCCGCCGATCCCATCACCTACCAGCCGGCCTGCATTCGGTTGGGGGCCGTGGGGAGCAGGCGGCGTGGTGGTCGATGGAATCCATGGTCCCTGGTCGCCGGATTCCCGGCCCGATCTTTGCCAAGCCCTGAAGTACGTGAGGCAGTCACAGGTCAACGAGGCGTTGGACCGAATCGTTGCGGCGACGGAAGGAGCGCGCCAGGCCGGTGCGGAAACAGTACTGGCGGCTGGCTTCCGCGCCCCGAGCGGTTGGCTGCAAGCCAACGAATGCGTAGCGCCGATGATCGCCCTGGCGTTTCGCGCCCGCTATCGGCACACGGAGCAGGCCAACCTCGCCGGTGCGCTGGCCGATCTGCGGGCTGCCTTGTTCGTGAGCCAGCGGGATTACGTGGTCCTTTCCCTTGCCGGCGGGTGGTGGGGAGATCAGTGGGTCAGTTTCATCCCGCAATTCGAACTGGCCTGCCTGGTGCAGGAGCGGGACATACCGCCACTGCTGGCCCGCGAGATGGTCGAGTTTCTCAAGACCAAGTTGTCGTTGTCGGTTGGCCAGACGGTGGCCTTCCATTCAGGCCTGCACCAGGACATCCAGCAGTTGCTGGACCGCTACTACACCGACGACGGCGAAGGCAACGGGTGGTTGGTGCTGAGCGCCGCCCACGATGTCCAGTTCATGTTCGGGATGGGCCCCTCCGCGCCGCGAAGTGAGTTCTGGAACCTGTTCTCGCCGCTGTTCAACGATCGGCGGACGATGGCGGCGAAGTTCGTCCGACAGGTCGAGGCGCTGGAGCGACTGGATTCGGTAGACTATCGCGGCGGACGGGCGATCGTAACAGGGCAACGCCAGCCGGGGCGCGCCGTCAGCCTGCTCGACGGCCCGCTGATGAAGGTGACGAGCGGCATCGATCCGGAGTTCTATCAAGTCGGGTTTGCGCAGGTCATGCGGCGGCGCGCGATCGTCGTCATGCTGGCCTTGTCGGCGTACAAGCATGAGCACGGGGAATACCCGGCGACGCTCGAAGCGCTGGTGCCCAGTTACCTGGACGAAGTACCTCTCGACGCGTTCACGCACGAGCCGTTTCGGTACACGCGGGATTCGCCGTCCTCGTACGATCTCGGACCGGCCCGCCCCCTCGATGACGAGCTGTATCAGACGTGGCCGCTGAGGGATTTCGACTTCCCGGCCGACAGCTACCTGCCGCAGCGCGGCGAGATCCGTGTCCCGGATCAGACAGAGGGCGAGTGAGCCGCCATGAGTGAATCGCCGGAAATCGTGCCTGAATTCTGGCCGCCGGTCGAGCCAATCGAGCCCGTCAAGCCCTGGCGCGTGCACTGGCTGCTCGCGCTGCCGGCCACCGTCCCGGCAATGCTGTTCCCGCGCCGGGTTGGGGCGCATTTGGCGGCATCAAGCTGGGCAGCGGCCTACGTCGTTCATGTGCTCAGCGTCCTACTGTTCTTCGGAGCGTTTCTCGCCCCCGCCTTGGAGGGGGTGCTGACCGGGGTCTTCGAGACGAGCGCGGCGCCGGCTGCTTATACACTAGCCGAACACGTCCGCCGCCCGTTTGCTGCAGACGTACTGTTCTTGTACGGCATGTTGAATAACTGGATCGAGGTTGGCATCTTCTGGCTGGTCGTCGGCGTGGTGGAAGTCGGCATGTGGGTGGCCGCGCTTGCTCTAATTCCACTCTATGCCGCCGGCGAGCAGCGGGCCCGCCTGTATCTCCGCTGCGTGAAGCTACTGCTGTGGAGCACAATGTGCTTGATCCCGCTCGGGGTAGTGGTCTTTCCGGTGGGCGAGTGGCTCGGCGAGGACCTGTCCGGGGAATGGGTCGCGCTCTTCGTCGCCGGCTGGGCGTTTTGGTGGTTTACGGTCCTGGTTCGGTTAGGCGGGCGCTACGCCGGCCCGAAAACGGGTCCGCGCTGGAGCCCGCGCACGCCGACGTGCGAGAGTTGCGGCTACACGCTGACCGGTTTGCCGGTCAACGGCCGCTGTCCGGAGTGCGGGCGGGCGGTGCAGGATTCGTTGCCCGAGCGGCGTCGGCTGCCGGCGTTCGCAAGCGCGCGGTGGCCCTCCGAATGGATCATCGGGTTCGTGCAGACCACCTGGGCGGCCCTGGCTGAGCGACGGTTTGCGCGCGGCGTGTCGGTGTGGCGTGGTTATCGAGCGGCCCGCAATTACGCCTTCGTCGTCTGCCTACTGATCGGGCTGCTTTGCGCGTGTGGCACCGCGCCGTTCTGGCCACCCGACGACGTGGACTTCCAGCCGTTCAGTCGTCCTGCAATGAGCCTGGTCGCGGGGATCACAGCGTTCTCGTGCGGCGTGGCGTGGCTGTTGGTGGCGGGTGTGGGCGTGACCGGTTTCGGCTTTCGGCACGCCGCCGCACGCGTGGTCGTGCTGTACTATTCGACGGCGTGGCTGCTGGTGGTGGCCTTGCTGGGTCTGGCTGGCGCCTGGGCCATATACGTTATTCACTACCGCTTTCATCCGCACGGGTTCTTCGACTGGCCGGTGCTGAGGTGGATTGAGAAGGAACTATTCATCGCGGCGTGGGTGATGATGCCGGCCGTGGTGACACTGATACTCTCCTTCTTCCGCGTGCGTTGGATGCTGCGCGAAACGCGCTACGCGAATGGGTAGGCCGCCGACGGCCGGACTGGTCCGTTCAGAACGCCGGCGTGCCGTCGGCGATTTCGCGGCCGACGGCAAGCTGATGGACCGTTTCCGTTCCTTCGTAGGTGATTACGCTTTCCAGGTTGAGCATGTGGCGGATTGCGCAGTGCTCGAGCGTAATGCCGTTGGCGCCGAGTAGGTCGCGCGCCTCGCGGGCGACGTCGAGGGCCATGCGCACGTTGTTCCATTTGGCCAGCGAAACCTGAGCGTGGTGCAGCCTGCCTTCATCCTTGAGCTGGGCGAGGCGGAAGGCGAGTAACTGGGCGGTGGTGATACGCCGCAGCATGTCGGCCAGCCGCGTTTGGATCAACTGCTTGTGCGTCAGCGGTTGGCCGAACAGGACTCGCTCGCGTGCGAAGCTGAGCGCCTCTTGGTAGCACGCCTGGGCGGCACCGATGACCCCCCAGGCGATGCCGTAGCGCGCTTGCGTCAGGCAGCTCAGCGGAGCGGCCAGGCCCATCGCACCGGGCAAGCGGTTCGCCTCCGGGACGCGCGCATCGTTCAACAACACTTCGGAACTAACGGAGGCCCTGAGCGAGAACTTGTGGTGGATCTCGCGCGGCTGGAAGCCGGGGGTGCTTTTCTCTACCAGGAAACCGCGGACGCCGTCCGCGGTCATGGCCCAAATGACGGCTACGTCCGCGATCGTGGCGCTGGTGGCCCACCGCTTGGTCCCGTTGATAACCCAATAATTGCCGTCGCGTTCGGCGTGGGTTTTCATGGCTCCGGGGTCGGAGCCGCCGTGGGGCTCGGTCAAGCCGTAGCAGCCGATTTGCTCGCCGCGGGCGAGGCTAGGCAGCCATCTCTGTTTCTGCTCCTCGGAGCCGTAGCGGTGGATGGGGTACATGACCAGGCTGCTTTGGACGGAGGCGAAGCTGCGGATGCCGCCGTCGCCGCGCTCCAGTTCCTGCATGATCAGCCCGTAGGCGACATTGCTCAGCCCCGCGCAGCCGTATTCCTTGAACGTGGATCCGAACAGGCCCAAGCGACCCATTTCCGGGACGAGCTCGCTGGGGAATCGGCCGGCTTCAAAGCACTCGGCGATGATCGGCAGGATGCGTTCGTTCGCGAATCGCGCGGCCCTGGCCTG
>Ga0307379_10003006_pt1 | contig 24587 bp, 20 predicted proteins | sample UN2MG_FD_202237 | JGI IMG/M metagenome (GOLD analysis project Ga0307379, IMG submission 202237) | Soil microbial communities from Risofladan, Vaasa, Finland - UN-2 | ecosystem: Environmental > Terrestrial > Soil > Coastal area > Acid sulfate soil | place: Finland: Risofladan, Vaasa | collected...
ACTCGAGATTTCTTCTGGTTTCATATCAAAAAATCCTCTAATGTCACAGTTGAGCTTTGTCTTGATATCATCTAATACAAGGCAGAGCTTCTTATAAGGGATTCCTAACTCTATTATCTTATATGCATCATTTTCTTTGGTATATTTAAAGGTGTGTGTAAAATAATCTTTGGGTATAAAGATGCCTCCACCATTTTCTGATATAAAGGGATGAAAGATCTCCATTTTTTTTCGATATTCTTCTATCTCTGCTCTGGTTTTGCTGCTACAGAAGATTAAAGGAATATGATATTTTTTTATTAGGTTAAGAGCAGGAAGAGCAGGTTCAAAGGAATAGGTTGAATGATCAACGAGTGTTCCATCAATATCAGTAAAGATGATTGGATTTCTTTTCAATTCTATTGTCCTTAGAAGTCTTTTAAATACTAGGGAATTTTTTTACTTTATTAATTATATCATTTCAAAAAAACCCATAGAATGTTTGACAAATTATATTCTGTATAATAATATCATAATAATTATATTTATAAAATAATTATAGAAGAACAAAAATGGGTGATTTTCATCAAACAGGCGTAATAACAACCTTACATAGACTGGGAAAACTGGACTTAGAAAATCTGGAAAGAAGATTAGAAAAATATTCCAAAGAAAGACCAATTGCGTTGGTTCTCCCCAGCTTATACTCAGAGCTCCAAGGAGAGGCACTGCCGAAGATTATTGACGAAATAAAAAATGTGCGGTATCTCAAACAGATAGTTGTAGCCCTTGGTATGGCTAATAAAAAAGAGTTCAACCACGCCAAAAAATTCTTTTCTGTTCTTCCCCAAGAGGTGAGAATAATCTGGAATGATGGAAAGAGGTTTCAATCACTCTATAAGCTTTTAGAAAATAACGGACTGGACATCGGTGAACAAGGAAAAGGAAGATCAGCATGGATGGCCTATGGATATGTCCTGGCAAGCGGTAAGAGTCAGGTTATTGCCCTTCATGACTGTGATATTCTTACATACAGCAGAGAGCTTTTAGCAAGGCTATGTTATCCAACAACTAGCACTACCTTGGACTACGAGTTTTGTAAAGGATACTACAGCAGGGTTACGAATAAGCTCCATGGAAGGGTTACGCGTCTTTTAGTAACCCCCCTTATTAGGGCTATGGAATCTGTCATAGGTAATAATTTACATAATGTCCCTTTCCTCAGCTATCTTGATAGTTTTCGCTATCCATTAGCAGGAGAATTCTCCATGGATGCTGATTTAGCAAGAATAAATCGTATACCAGGAGATTGGGGCCTTGAGGTCGGCGTTTTAGCAGAGGTGTATAGGAACTGTGCAATTAATCGAGTATGTCAGGTAGAACTCTGTGGAAATTATGACCATAAGCACCAAGTTCTATCTCCTGACGATCCTGAAAAAGGCCTTTTAAAAATGTCCATCGATATCTGTAAAAGTATATTCAGAACCTTGGCAACTGAAGGTGTAGTTTTTTCGGATGGTTTTTTTAGAACCTTACAAACAAAATATCTAAGGACAGCACAAGACAACATCAAACGCTATGAGGATGATGCTGCAATAAATGGACTTGGTTTTGATAGACATGAAGAAGGACTGGCTGTTGAAGCCTTTACTAGAGGAGTAAAGATGGCGAGCGAGGTCTTTTTAGAAAATCCCTTTGAAATAAGACTGATACCAAATTGGAACAGAGTCGACGCAGCGATTCCTGACTTCTTGCCTATGCTCAATGATGCAGTAGAAAAAGACAATGAGTAGAATCCTTAGGAGTCTTTTTGTTCAATATATTAAAGATGGTCCTACAAACCCCATTCTTCTATAAGATATGATTTCAAAATCTCACTTATTCTCATCATCAACAAAAAGGGCAATTAGATTATCTCATCTTATAGGGAGAATATAATTTATGAAAAAAAATAATATTAACAAAATGAGAAGAGATGCAAACGACATATTTAAACATGGACTGAGGGCAGTTGATCCCATTGAAGCCATTAAGACCCATGTAAAATTAGATGGAAATACTTTGAAAATAGATGATAAAGAAATTGATCTTTCTCAATTCAAGGAAATTTATTTGGTTGGAGGGGGTAAGGCTGGAGCCTCTATGGCTCTTGCCTTAGAAGAACTCCTTGGAGATAGGATTAAAGCAGGCGTTATAAATGTAAAATATGGTCATGTAGAAAATTTAAAGAGGACAAAGATAAATGAGGCTGCCCACCCTGTTCCAGATGAGTCAGGGGTTAAAGGAACCCTTGAGATTTTAGAATTAGCAAAGAATAGAGATGCTGACGATCTTATTATATGTGTAATTTCGGGAGGAGGATCGGCCTTAATGCCTTATCCATCTGAAGGTATTACCCTCGAGGAAAAACAGCTCGTTACAAAGCTCCTTTTAGACTGTGGAGCAAATATAATTGAGATAAACACTATAAGAAAACATATTTCTCAGATTAAAGGTGGTCAACTTTCCAGAATTGTCTATCCGGCCAGTCTAATAACCCTGATATTATCTGATGTTATTGGTGATGATCTCCAATCAATTGCATCAGGCATGACAGTTCCTGACCAAACCACTTTTGAAAATTGTGTAAATATCCTAAACCGTTATGATTTACTAGAAAAAATACCTCTCTCCGTAAAAGAACATTTAAACAAAGGTCTAAAAAATTTGATTAGTGAAACCCCCAAGAAGGGAGACCCGGTATTTAAAAAGACCCGTAACTTTGTCATTGGAAGTAATATACTCGCAGTAAAGGCTGCGGAAAAAAGAGCAAAGCAACTCGCATACAATACTCTCATCTTATCTACCTATATTGAAGGAGAAACAAAATATGTTGCCTTGATGCATGCAGCCATTGCAAAAGAAATCCTAAGCTCTGGAAATCCTATAGAAACTCCTGCGTGTGTTATCTCCGGTGGTGAGACTACTGTAACGATAAAGGGTAACGGTAAAGGAGGAAGAAACATGGAATTTTCATTAGCTGGGTCCATTGAAATTGATGACCTTAAAAATGTTGTTATTCTCAGCGGAGGAACTGATGGTTCTGACGGACCTACTGATGCTGCAGGAGCTATTGGAGACAACTATACCATAAAAAGGGCAATGGAATTAAATCTTGATCCTCATGTATATCTTAAAAATAACGACTCCTACAATTTTTTTAAAGAATTGGAAGACTTATTAATAACCGGTCCTACCAATACTAATGTTATGGACCTGAGAATCATGCTTGTTCAATAGAGGTGGTTGTCTTTGAGGCCCAATAAACAAAAAAAATATCTTGTTGGATTAGAGTTTGGTGGTACAAACATAAAAGCAGCTCTCTTTGACAATACACCCAAGATTATCCAGCAAGAATTTCAGCCTACCCATGCCCAATTAGGGGTTGAAAGTGTATTAAAAAGAATCAAAAAAATTATTCATAATCTCATCGATAAAGAGAATATTCTCTCCAATCATTTAATGGGAATTGGTATTGCCTCACCAGGACCTCTTGATACAAAGAAAGGGATAATTTTTAATTCTCCAAATTTACCAGGATGGAAACGTGTCCCTTTGAAAAATGTTATCAAAAGAGAATTTAATGTTCCTGTAATATTAGAAAAGGATACAAACGCAATTGCCTTAGGCGAGTATTGGATGGGAAATGGCAAAGGTGTTGATCATCTTATTTGTATCACCATTGGCACAGGAGTTGGTGGAGGAATAATATTAAACGGTCAAATATGGCATGGCAGAGATGATCTGGGAGGCGAAATTGGACATATGATTATTGAAAAAGATGGCTTAGAATGTAATTGTGGTAATAAAGGATGTTTAGAGGCATTTGTTTCTGCTACTGGAATTGTAAAGAGAACTATCCAAGCTTTAAATAAAGGAAGGGTATCCTCCCTATCAAAAAAGAGGAACAAACTGACTTCAGAATTGATATTTAATGAGGCAAAAAAGGGGGATAGGTTATCCCTGGAGATAGTCCACGAAACAGCAGAATATCTCGGTATAGGATTGGCGAACCTAGTAAATATTTTAAATCCGGAAATAATAATTTTAGGCGGAGGAGTTAGTCATTCAGGGGAAATTCTCTTTAGACCAACACTAAAAGAATTAAAGAAGGGGGCTTTTTTAAGGGGTGTTGAACATTTAAAAGTCCTTCCTTCAAAATTAGGTAATAAAGCAGGGATTTTAGGCTCGATTTATCCTTTTTTCCATAAAACTTAAGATGCAGAAAAAGATAGTATTCATTTTTATTATTATCTTTACTGTTTTCTATATCAATCCTCTCTATTCCTATTATTATAAAGAGTCAAAAGGATCATCAATTGACAATATTCCATTTACTGAAAAAGAGGAATTAACATATAGTATAACCTGGATGGGAATATCTGCAGGAACAGCCAAGATGTGTATCAAAGGAAAAATCAATAAATGGAATAAGGAACTCTATCATATTGCATCTCAAGCAGATTCCTCAGAATTCGTATCCCTTATATATAAAGTTAAAGATAGGGTTCATTCCTATATTGATACCTCTGGCATCTATCCATGGTATTACTCAATCATGCAGAGGGAAGGTCGCTATAGAGCGAACAGGATTATTATCTTTGATCAAGAAAATAATAAGGCTTTTTTTACAAAAAATGATAATCCTCCACTAGAATTTTCTGTTCCGTCAATGGTACAGGATCCCCTCTCAACCCTTTATTTTCTTAGAACCAAGGACTTAACTGTTGGAAAATCTGTTTATATAGATACTTTTTCAGGCAAAAAGACACATAGAGTAGAGGTTCAAATAGTAAAAAGGGAAAAACTAAAAACAATATTTGGCAAAATAGATACTATCTTAACAAAAGCAATTTTAGAAAATATAGATTTTAAAGGGATTTTTAGACATAAAGGAAATATCTTTATATGGCTTACAAATGATAAGAAAAAGCTTCCTGTAATGATGAAAACAAGAATTTTTATTGGTTCTGTTAATGCAAGGTTGATTGACTATAAAGAATAGGATCTGTTAAGCTATTTTTAAGAGTTTCTCTATAGTTTGCTTAACTTCGGTAATTGAGAAAGGCTTTACCATATAACTATCAGCACCAGCATTGAGAATTTTTTTGGCTATTGTGGGAGAAGAGTATTCCACTATAACACAGACCGGCAAATCTGGCTTTTTAGATTTTATCTCCTCAAGCATCCCAATCCCTCCGTTGGTTATGACAAGAGAAAAATCTTCTTTTTCTAAAAGGGATAATGCTTCTTGACTATCTCTTCTACTTATGGCATTGAAACCAAAAAGATTAAGGGAATCTTCCATAACCTTGCAAACATTCTTTTCTTTGTCAACAAATAATATCTTTTTAGTTTTTTCCATTTAATATCTTAAGTAAAATCAATATATTAAGTTTAAAATATCAAATCTATTTAATTGTGCAATACTTGTGCCATAATATTACAAGAAATAAAAAACCCCTTACCATTTGTAAGGGGTTGAATATATTTAAGTTAATTTAATAAAAAGAAAAGGCCTTTTATTAGATATATAAAAGGCCTTACCTCAAGAGTTACAATTTTGTATATTTAATTTTAGAAAATAGTTTTAATCCTTAAAATTCAGATACTTATTAAGATATTGAGAGAGTTACATTTTTGTACTCTTCAGTAGAAATTATCCTTTTTCTTTTATCCCAAGCTTATCCATCTTATACTTCAATATTCTTTTGCTTATTCCTAACATCTTGGCTGCATGGCTCTGAATATAATTTACATCTTTTAAAGCGCTCAATATGATATCTCTTTCAAACTCCTCTTCAGCATTATCAAATGACATCTCTCCCTTTAAAACCGAGGCTTTCAAAAGATTTATTTTCGTCATATTCCTCAGGCTTGAGGGAAGGTCTTCAACAGAAATCGTATCACTTTTTGAAAGTGCCACAGCCCTTTCTATTACATTTTCCAATTCCCTCACATTACCAATCCAAGGGTAATTTAAAAAGATATCCAATACCTCTGGAGATGTTTTCTTCACCCTTTCATTGTGATCTTCAGCATTCTTCTTGAAAAAATGATGCACTAAGAGAATAATATCCTCTTTCCTTTCTCTTAAAGGGGGAAGAAATATAGGGACAACATTTATACGATAGTAGAGATCACCTCGAAAATTCCCCTTCTCGACCTCTTTTTCTAAATCCTTATTTGTTGCTGCAACTATCCTTACATCAACCTTTACACTCTTTGTCCCGCCTACTGGAATAAACTCCTTTTCCTGAATAACTCGCAGTATCTTGGCTTGAACAGAAAAAGCTAAATCTCCTATCTCATCTAAAAAGAGGGTGCCTGAATCTGCCATCTGAAATCTTCCTATTTTTTTACTATTCGCATCAGTAAAAGCTCCCTTCTCATGGCCAAAAAGCTCATTTTCTATCAAAGTCTCAGGTATAGCTGCACAGTTCATTGCAACAAATGGCTTATCTCTCCTGAGGCTGTGAAAATGAATAGCCTTTGCCACTAATTCTTTACCCGTACCGCTATCACCATATATCAAGATATTATTCTTTCGTGGGGCTATCCTTTTGATAGTCTCAAAGACTTCTCTCATTGCCTTGTTTTTACCAATGATATTATCAAAACTATAAGTCTTATCTACCTCCGCTCTAAGATACTGAACCTCCTTTTCAAGGTCTAGGTTTCTTAGGGCCTTCTCTACAATTAAGTTGATTTCATCAACATTAAAGGGTTTTATAATATAATCATATGCCCCCAACTTCATTGCTGTTACTGCTGTCTCGATAGCTTTCGTAGCTGTAATCACTATGATAATCAAATCCTTATCAATCTCTTTTAATTCCTTTAAGACCTCAATACCATCCATGCCTGGCATTAAAATATCTAGAAAAATAAGATGAGGATAATCCTTCCCTACACTCTTTATAGCCTCCTCACCACTTTCAACAGTAAGGACACTATATTTATCCTTCAAAATCATTCTTAAAGACTCCCTGGTACTTAATTCATCATCAACCACTAATATCTTTTTTTTCATGTTTTGATACCAAAGATAATTAAGAAACTGTTATAAATCTATAGGAATGAAAATCATAAAGGTGCTTCCTTTGTCTTTACTACTTCTTACTGTAATCCTTCCCTTATGAGCACCAACTATTTTGCTTGCTATGGTTAAACCCAACCCCAGGGACCCAGGTTTTGTAGTAAAAAAGGGTATTGTTATACTTTTTAACGAATCCTGAGATATACCACAACCCGTATCAGAAATCTGAATTTCTATATATCTCTTGTCCCTTGCAGTACAAGTATCCGTTCTTATAGAAAGGAACCCTCCCTTTTGCATTGATTGAATAGCATTTAAAATAATATTCGATAATGCACGGGTTATCTCTTTTTTGTCAAACCTAATATCTGGAATTTCCCTCAAGTACTCTTCAGAAATCTCTATTTTTTTTGTTAATAACTCTTCCTTATAATTCAACAAAATTAAATTTATTATATCATTAATATTATTTCTCTTCAAACTAAGTTGTAAAGGATAGGTTAATCTTGATATATCTTCAACAAAATTATTGAGTCTGTCTACCTCTTGAAGAACAACATTATAGTAATTTACTCTAAACTCTGAATCTGTAAATTTCTCAGGCCAAAGTTGGAGAAAGGTCTTGATTGATACCAAAGGGTTTTTTACAACATGGGCTAATCGAGTAGCCATTTCATCCATTATCTTATACTCTGATAAATCCTTTTTAACGATTTTTGCTTTCTCTATAATAGATAAATCATAAAAAACAATGATTCCACCATAGATATTACCTTTATTATCCTTTAGCAACGAAAACCCGACGCTCACTGGAATCCATTTTCCGAGTTTAGACATCCATCTTGTTTCGTATCTAAAATATGTTCTTTCTTCTTTTATCGCATTCATAATAAGATGTTCGAGGTTAGCATCAAGCACAGATATGCCTTTTTTCAAAATATCTTTCTCTTCATAACCTAAAATCTCAAGAACCTTTGAATTGAAATTAGTTATAACCCCTTTATTGTCTATTAATAAAACCCCCCATTGAGCCTTTTCTAATACAACAGATACCCTCTCTATTCTCTTTAAAATATCTCTATCGCCTATTAGATCACTTATAATTTTAGATGTTTGAGAGGTTAATTTCAAAAGAATATCCATCTCTGTATGAGAATAGCTCTCACGGGACCTCTTTTCTCCAAATATATAAAGTCCTATAATTTTATTCTTTACTATTAATGGAATGCAAAAAGATGCATCCAATAATTTCAGGAGAGTAGTCAATTCTCTAACTTTCTCTTCCTCATTATCTCTATAGACAACTGAGGGACAATCTTGTAACTTCTCAAAAACAGATAGATCTTGTTTTAGTTTAAGAGATTTCAATAACTCTATTTCATTGTCTGAAAAACCTAATGAGGACTTAAGAACTAAATGATTGTTTTCTTCCAAAAGAAAGATAGCTATTCTTTCTATATCCATAATCTCTGAAAAAACTTCTTTGATATTTTCTAAAAAGATATCCAAGTTATCTATGGAACTCATTAGGTTACTGAATTTTTGAATTAATAACCCATTGAAAGGAGGAGAATAATCCTTCTTCAATCTCTTAAAACTTTTTTTCCATCTCTTATCAAATAATCCCTCAATATTTGTAATTCTATCTTTTTTTGTCAGAACGAATCCCCTTTTTATAGCAGTCTCAAGTTCAATAATATTTCCTGGCCAATCATAATCTTGTAATTTCTTAATAAGTTCAGAGGTAAAACTCTTCTCTGTAAGGCCCGTTGCTTTTTTGATGTCTCTCATTGTCATTTCAATAAGCCTTGGTAGCTCTTCCGTTCTTTTTCTAAGGGGCTTAAGATGAATTGTGATCACACTTAATCTAAGATATAATTCCTCCAAGAATTCATTAGCCTCTACAGATTGAATCAAATCTTTTGAAGTTGATGTAATGATCCTTATATCTAATGGAACCTCTCTTTCTCCATTTATTTCACCCAGCTTGCCTCTTTCTATAAAATCCAAGAATTTCAACTGAATATCTAAAACCATGCTTTCAATGTCTTCTATAAACAGAGTACCTTTGTGGGCTAAACTGAGCTTCCCATCAATCTTCTTACCAAATTCATCAAAATATCCAAAAAGAGCCTTTTCGAGATCCTTTGATGTCAATGCCTTACAGCTGATTCTGAAAAATGGACTATTACTTCTTATCCCACTCTCATGAATTATTCTCGCTATCTCAGCTTTGCCCGTCCCAGACTCTCCCGATATGATTACGGGGAAATTGCTTTGGATTGCAGATTTAACTTTATCGACAATCTCAGAACCGAATTTCTCTAATTTGCTTAATAATTCAGAATCATCTTCTGGAAATAAGGAAGAATTATCAGCTTCATCTTGTATGTAGCTTATCTTTTCTAATACTGTCTTTGCATCAAAAGGCCGTGAAATAAAACCCTTGACCAAATCTTTAAATACAATCTTCCCTTCTATTAGAAACGCTTCATCCACTACCATAAAAATCTCTGTATCTTTAAAAGCCTTTTGTAATCTTATAATTTCTGAAGCTCTAAAGGGCCTGACTGGTTTTAGTAACAAAACATCTATCTCAACCAGTTTTAAAACCGATAATGCTTCCTCTATATTGTCACAAGTCAAAACAATATAATATTTTTCCAGGATTCTTTTTAAACTCTGCCTATCCCTAAAATCCTGATCGATTATTAATATCTTTTTAGCCCGATTTGGCATATCATCTCTTTCACTAAAAATTCTGATAAAATAAGATGTTATTCTTTAATACAATTTAACCCCTCAGAAAATTAATACAACATTACTCTACCTTTATCGGCATTTAAGAAAATAAAATTAAATTTGATTTTACAATAGGATAGAAAATTTAATATATAGAGAAACGTTTAATTAGTAGAGAAAAAATAAAGGCATAATAAAAAATCTATATCTTCTTGTTTTTAAATCTATTAAGAGAATCAAGGGGTAAATTTATATAAAAGACTGTTCCTTTGCCAATTTCACTTTCTACCTGAATAAAACCCCGGTGTTCTTTAATAATCTGATCCGTTATTGCCAGCCCTAGACCCATTCCCTTATTCTTGGTAGTAAAAAAAGGGTTGAATATATTCTGCAGTCCTTCTTTATCTATACCTTTGCCCGTATCCCTCAACTCTATCTGAAGAAAATCTCTTTTATTATGCCTCTTCCTTCTACTGATTACGTCCAATTTTCCATTATTTCCAGTAGCATGAATAGCATTTTGAAAAAGATTCAAGAAGACCTGTTTTACCTGTTCTTCGTTGACTAATATAGGAGGAAGTTCCCTATCAAGTTCCTTATGGATTGAAATATTTTTGTATGCTGCTTCATTTTCAATAAAAGATAACATTTTTTCTATGATGCGGTTAATATCATAAAAATCCATCTTATTGTCTGGGGGTCTGGCAAAATCTAAAAGCCTATTCAGAAGATTGTCTAATCGATTTACCTCATCAACTGCAATATTATGAAAATTTTCTCTGAATTCTTTATCATCATATTTTTCAGGGAGTAATTGTAAAAATGCCTTTATGGATACCAATGGATTCCTTATTTCATGAACAATTCCTGTCGTCATCGTACCTATTGTAGCTAGTCTATCAGCTCTTTGCAGATACTTTTTAAATTCAACTAAATCATTATGTAATTTTTCATTATCTATTATAAGCGCAATTTGAAATCCAATCGTCTTTATAGATTCAAGGTCTTTTAAAGAAAGTTTGATTTTATTTTTATTGATTAAGGTCAAGGTCCCAAAAGCTTTTCCCTTGGTTACTAATGGAATATCCATGAAAAATGTTATTTTTTCATCTCTCAGTAACGACTTCAGTTTCGCTGGAAACTCATCTACATTCTGAACAATGATCATCCTTTGTGTTTTGAATCTTTTTCCAACAAACCGTTTACCAATTTTTATCTTAGAAAATTGAGTCAAAAAATTATCAGATAGCCCTTTGTGAACCATCAGAGTCAATTCCTTTTTCTCTTCATTCAAGAGGCTGATATACCCTCCATCCAATTGAAAAATCTTTATAATTCTTCCTAATATCTGATTTAAAAATTTTGAAAGGTTGATTGTATCATTTCTAATATCCAAAATAGTCTTGAGTATAGAAATCTTTGTTTCATCCTTCTTTACTTTTCTATGTCGAACTCTTTTTTTGTTATTTTTTATTTTTTTATTCCTTTCACTCGCCATAAATCTCTTCCCTCTAAAAGGATCTCCTCTTTTTTATCTCTTCATCATAGTGCTTTTGGTATAAGACTTCCCACTCACTACTGCCCTCTCTCATTTTTTTTGAATAAGAACTCAAGATCCTTCTTACTTCTTCGCCAACTACATCATCTATTTTAAGTTCATCGGTAATAATACGTACTATCTGCAATCTTATGTCGTTTGGCTCGGGCAATAATTTAATCTTCTCGTCTTTTTCTAATCCCTGAGTAATAAGTTTTGAAAGATGGTTTATTTTACCTCTGCTCAAACGCACTCTTTCTCTCCTTGATAAATTAAATTAATTTCAAAGATGGTATTATAAAATTAACCCTCTCTCCTTTGCTAATTTATTTTTAATCATATTGAACATCTTGCTATAGTCTATATCTCCCTTGTATACATCGTCGATATGTTTCCTTAATAGCTCTTTCACCTCCTCATTTAATTTATCTTCGACCAATAAGTCATCAGTTATTATCTGAGCTATTTTCCCTTCTATCTTTTCTGTTTCTATCTCTGTCTCAATCATCTTTCTTTTTACCAATGATTCCACTATCCTTTTGGAGATATATTCTATCATTTCCTTTCTTAAACGCATAATGATTACTCCTATCTCTTTATCAACTTTTTTATATGCTCTATTTTTTGAGAAGCAATGGCTCCTTGCTCCTTTCCCTTAAACTTCTCTGCAATATCCTTGTAAAGAACGATGGCTTCTCTATAACTTTCTAGCTTCTCATAAATCTCACCTGCTTTAAATCTTGCTGTTACACCCCACATGCCTTCATGCTTATAAGAATAGGCAACTTTGAGATACTCCTTGATCGCTTCTTGATCTTTTCCCTGAAGCTCTAGGGTCTCTCCGATCCAGAATTGAGCCTCAGCCTTTAGAGAAGGATTTTGAGATTGCTCGGCGACCTGCCGAAAGGCTTCTATTGCCAGATCATTCTTTTTATTTTTCTGAAAGACTAGTCCGATATTCATTTTTTCTTTAATAAGTGATCTCTCTCTCGGAAAATCCTTTATTATCCTTTCAAAGGCATCCAAGGCATTTTCAAGATGGTTTAATTTTAGATAACCCTCTCCCACCCCATACAGTAAAAGGGCCTTGACCTTTTCATTTTCCGCTGAATAAAAACCCCTTTCATAAGCCTTAACCGCCTCTTTCATATCTCCCTTGCTGGCAAAGATGTTGGCCATGCGGAAATAAACCCTTGACTGAGTATCATGGTTCGCCCCTCTCTTTAAGAGTATTTTAAAATATTTCATCGCCTCTCCAATCCTTCCTTCTGCATAGTAACTCTCTCCTATCATAAAAAGGCTTTTTTGAACAACCTCCTTTTTCACAAAAAGCTCTGTGCCAGTCTCTTTAAAAATCTCCCTTGCTTCCAGAAAGTTTCCATAATTCAATAACTCATTACCCAATCGAAAAGCATCTTTGATGAACTCATTCTTCAAAGAAAATACTTCTCGACTCCTTGAAAAGGTATCGAGATATTCCTTATAATTCGATACCTTGATATAGGCCTTCATTAATCTCTCATCAATAGCATAGTATCTTTCATCCGGAAATCTCTTTTGAAGCTTCTTGAAAATTTCAATAGCCTTTTCTGGCTCATCTGACAATAAATAGTTATCTCCAATGCGCCAGAGAATATCATTTAAAAAATCTTTCTTGGAATCATGATTGACAATCATCTTAAGTTCGTCATTTGACTTCTGATACTTCTTCTCCTTAAAAAAGATAATCCCCCTCCAGTATCTCGATTGATAGGCAAGCTCTGATTCAGGATGTAAATCAATGACATCATTAAACGCTTGTAAAGCCTTCTTATATTTTAAATCCATAAAATAGCCCCATGCTATTTTAAATTTGACCCTCTGAATATACTCCCTATCGTAAACACTATCTAAAAATTCTTGCAGCTCCTTTATTCCCATATAATAGTCTTTCTTACGATAAAAAGATTCTCCTATTTTATACATCACTTCCCTTTTGTATCGACTCATGGGTGCTTTTTCTAACAGATATCGAAAGCTTTCAATGGCCCTTTCATAGTCTCTCTGGTTAAAATAACATAGTCCCATCTTAAAAAGGGCATGTTCCATAAATTCACCGTTATAAAATTCCTCCTTTATCCTGTTGTAAAACTTTAGAGAATTTTTATAATCCCTTAGTGCGAAAAAGATCTCCCCTTTTCCCCAGAAGACCCTCTCTTTTGTGTCCGAAAAGGGATATTTCTTCTCAAGCTTATCATAGATATCGAGCGCTAATTTATAATTTCCTCTTTCTCTTTGAATCTCGGCAATCCCTAATAAGGCATCATCAGAAAACTCGGAATAATAGGGTGTCTCTAATAAAACCTCGTATGCCCTTAATGCCTTTTCTAATACTCCCTTCTTGTAGAGAAATTCCGCGTGCATAAATTCAGCCTTTGCCTTTATCTCATCTTCTGGATATCTTTTAACGATTTTTTTAAGTATTTCTATTCCCTCTGAATATCTTTCAAGATTACCTAAGGTCTTAACAATTTCAAAATATGACTCTTTTGCCAGATCGTCTTTGGGATATTTCTTGATCAAATCCTCGAACAGCCTAATCCCTTTTCCATACTCTCCACTAACCATATTTTCCTTAGCCTTTAAAAAGATCCTCTTTGCCTCATTTTTACTCTCATCTTTAATCTTTTGAGCTTGCTTTACCCCTTCCTCATATTTCTTCAAACGATATAAACAGCGGATAATACTATACTCCCCATCTATTAAGGCGTTGCTCCAAGGGTATTTTTTAATAAATTCCTTAAAAATCTCAAGAGCCCTTTCATAGTCTTTAAGCTTATAGTTTAATTCACCAAGCACAAACATCCCCTTTTCAGCAAAAGGGTCTTTAGGATATTCCCGAGTGATAAGGGAAAAATTCTCCTTTGCCTTCTTGAAATCGCTCGATCGCATATGAACCTCACCAATTCTGTAATGAATCTCTCCCTTTGAAATTCCCTCCGGTGTTTCCTCTAAAAGACTTTGATAATATTTGAGTAATTGTTGATACTCTTTCAGCTTTAAAAGCACTTCCCCTTTATATCGATAGGCCTTTTTAATAAATCTGCTTTTTGGGTATTCTGAAATGATGATCTCGACAGAATCGAGCGCCTCTTTATAATTTTTTGATCCATACTGTTTTTCAAAATATCGGATGAGTATCTTTTCCCTTTTCGGGTAGTCCTTGTGATGTGTGATAATCTCTTTATAATATCCGAAGGCTTCTGATTCCTCTTTCTGCTTGAAATAAATATCGGCGATATAAGAAAGAACGTCTGGGACATATTTGCTCTGGGGATAATCTCCTAAAAATATTTTCAGCTCTTTCAGAGCAAGTTGATATATTCCATCCCTATAAAGGCCTTTTGCAAAGAGATATTGGTCTTCTTCTTTATTTTGAATTTTTTCAGTGGCATGGACTATAGAAAAGATAAAAATGAAGCTAAGAATAACTAAAAGATTTAAAGACAGCTTTAATCTATAACTATCCTTTCTCAAGAGAGATTCTCCCTACCTAGAACTGCTGATCCTATTACAGATAAAGAAACTATACAAAAACAGTTTTTAAATGGCAAGGGAAAATAGGAAAATTGGGTTTTAAGTTAAATTCAAATAGAAGCAAAAGCTATTTTATTTTAACGGCTAGTTCTTTCAGCCTTTCCACATAAGACATTGGTAATTTTGTTTTACCTATCAATATATCACTATTATAATTCCCATGACAATCTGAACCACCTGTAATGACGAGATCATATTTTTCTGCAATATTTAGATAGTGCTTTATATCTTCAGAGGTATGAGAAGGATGGTAGATCTCCAAACCCTTAAGACCAAACCTCATCATCTCTGGAATAAGATGATCTCTTCTTTGCAAACCAGGATGAGCAAAAACAGGTATACCTTTAGCTTTTAAAATAATATCGATGGCTTCTTTAAAACTCAGGGCATCTATTTCTATATAAGCTGGTTTACCATTTCCAATAAATCTATCAAAGGCCTCAAACAGAGAAGATACCCATCCCTCGTTTTTTAAGAAACGGGCAAGGTGCAGCCTCCCAACACAACCATCACCAGAAAATGCCATGAATCTATCCACATCTATATAAACCCCTAAATCTTTTAGTTTCTTTATCATTCGAAGCATCCTCTCTTCACGCAATTTTTTGATTTTAAGAATTTTCTTTTCTAAGTTCTTGTCTCTCCAATCAATAAAGTATCCTAATATATGAATATCTTCATTTCCCTCTGTAGCAGTAAGCTCAACAGAAGGAATAACCTCAATCCCATTCTTTTCTCCAGCTTTAAGCCCAGATTCAATTCCCATAATCGAATCATGATCAGTAATAGCTATAGCCTTCAAACCAATTTTTTTTGATCTCTCAACAACTTCTTCTGGTGAAGAGAGACCATCGGAGTATTTTGTGTGAAGATGGAGATCAGCGAATTCACTTTTCATAATAATCCAACTATTTCCAAGTAAAAAATGGAGCGGGCAACGGGATTCGAACCCGCGACACCAAGCTTGGGAAGCTTGTACTCTACCAACTGAGCTATGCCCGCTCAATTATCCGGTTCTTTAATTTTTATTTTATTATATAGTGACCATAAAAAAAATCAATTAAAATAGTTTATGATATGTTCTATAAGTATTGACGAATCTGATCAATTCCAAAAATTTCTTCTATATATTTCAAAGCCTCATTTCTATCAATTATTATTCCAGAACCTCTAGCCTCTTGAACCTCTCTTAATATTTCTCCAAAAATAGGTCCTGGTTTTATACCATATAAATTGATTAAGTCTTTACCTCTAATAAGAGGTTTCTCTTCGAATTTTATATATCGATTTAAATAATAATCAAATAACCTGTCTATAACTCCACTCACATCAGTATTATTCAAATCTCTGCCTTCTTTCAGAGTAGCCTTTGCATCAGCAAGGGCAATCAGACAGACTTCAACACCTTCTTTCCCAATATCTTTGAAAAACCGAAAAAAAGCTCTTTCTGAAAGCTTCTCGGCTTTACTCATATGAAGAGGTCTTAAATGATTTAATATTATTTTTTTGATACTATCTACTGAACGATTACTCATCTTCAATCCTAAACCAAAATTTTTCCCTATTTCTGCACCTACTTTTTCATGTTCAAAAAATCTTCTATTACCCTGATTATCCTCCGTCATTGTCTTTGGTTTTCCAATATCATGGAAGAGAGCGCAGAATTTTGCTATTTCTTTTTTAGAGATATTTGCCTCGACCTCTTCTTTGAGATGAACTTTTAGCCAATCAAAATAATGAGGAAACAAAAATTCGAGACTATCGAAAATCTCTTCTAAAAAAATCAAGGTATTGAGACTATGTTTCCACAGGTTGTATCTTTTCCCTTCACCTATAGATATATTCTCTAAGGACTTTATCTCTTGAAAAAGAAATTCTAAAAGGTTTAATTTATAGAGCTTTTGGATAAAATAACTGCTTTTGGGGGATAAAAATATCTTGAACAACTCTTCCTTTATCCTCTCAGGAGAAACTGTCTTTATAAGATGTGATTTAGCTTTGATGAATTTTTCAGTCCTTTCTTCTAAGTGAAAACCTAATGTTAAAAATCTGATACCTCTTAACAACCTTAGAGGATCATCTTCTAAAATTTTTTCATCTTTAACGCGTATAATCTTATTCTGAATATCTTTTATTCCCTCTGAAGGGTCAATAACTGAGACCCCCTTCTCTTCCAATATATCTTTTAATTTCACAGCAAGAGAGTTCACTGTAAAGTCTCTCAAAAGAAGATCTTCTTCAATCATGCCCTCTCTGAAACCAACAATATCAATCTGGACAAACTCTTCTCCCTTTTTCAGCACAACCCTGAATAGAGACCTCTTTTTATCCAAGCAGAAAAAAGAGCCTGAAATTCTTCTGGCCAACTCCTCTCCAAAAACCTTTACATCCCCTTCAACTGCAATATCCATTTCATTTTCTTTTACCATTCCCAGAATAAAATCCCTGACAATCCCTCCTACAAGATAGACTTCTTTCTTTAAATCCTTTGATAAGGAATCGATATCTTTCAAAAGAGAAGCTATCTTCAGACTGTTTAATATATCCTTAGAAAGGAGGGTAAAATTCCCCATAAAAACCTTTTTAAAATATATCCTATAATTCTTTATTTAATGATTACTGCTTTCAATCTTATCATAGAAAGATCACCTAACGCAGACAAAAAGAAAAAAAGAAAGAAATTATATAAAGATACAACTAAAAAATTAAATAAGAGAGAAAAAGACGTTTATTTAGAGATAAGTTTTTAAAGTTTGTGATGATCTGGATTGAAAATTAACGGAAACTTTAAAAATATTGAACTAAAGCAAGAAATCATCAATCACCCGCAATATTACCTTCCCCAGATTCTGCTATTTCACCAATTGGTCTGTAGTTTACTTTAATGTCTATTTTTTTCTTTTCCTGTCATATGTCTACTTCATCTACTCTACTCCCTTGGAAAATATATCCTATCTCTTTATTCCTTTTAGAGATGACTTTTATCGTTGGCTCTTTGGGATCAACGAATCCTTGAGTATCCATGAAATATTGATCCACAATCTGCTTAAGTGACCTTCTTCCTACTATTCTATCTCTGCTGTATTCGCCTGACGTTTCAACAGAGTAGTTTCCGAGAAAAAAGAGGAAGACCTCATCCAATTTTGACTTTTCTTCTCTATCAGGATCACGATTTACTATCTTCACAACATTAAATTTTCGTTTATAAAAAGAAAGTGATTTTATCTGATCTAGTTTTACCTCTTTCTGGCTGAGATAATCGGCAAAAGAAAAGACAGCTCTTGGGGTTATGAAAACCATCAAAAAAATTACCATTAAAAGAGCAAATTTCCCTAACTTAATTGAATAAAAATCTTTTAATGGTTGATGCATAAAAAGATCTCCTTTTTAACCCGATGAATTTATTTTATGGCCTTATGACTGCAAGGATATAGGCATCCAAATTTAAATATTTCTTGGCTATCAAGAGAACATCACCTGTAGTTACTTTTGATATCTTTTTGTAATATCTTTTAAATTCATCAAAACCCAATCCATAAATCTCATTAAAGCCCATATCAGCAGCCTGAGCAGAATACCTCTGCAAGCCAATCTCATAGTCTCCGATCAGGCTTTTCTTTGCCCTTTCAATTTCTTGAACACTAACTTCTCTCTCTACTATCTTTCTCAACTCTCTTTTAATCCCTTTGATGGCCTGTTCTTCTTTTTCAGGGCTGGTTGCTATATAAACACCGAAATATCCAGGTTCTATGCCAAGACGATTAAAAGATGTGACGGTATATGCCAAACTCTCTTTATCTCTGAGTTCAATAAACAATCTCCCTCCTTGACCTGAGAGAATAGAATTCAGAACCTCCAGAGGATATCTATCGGGGCCCTTCATAGATGTTCCCAAAAAACCAAGCATAATATGGGTCTGCTTTTTTTCTCTTCTCTTTGTTTTAACTCTTACCTTCTCAACGGTTTTCTCTTTAGGTATATGAGGGAAAATAAAATCATGAGATCTCCATTTCCCAAAAAGGGTCTCTACTTTCTTTATGACCTCATTGCTGTTTATATCTCCTACGATACTAAGGACCATATTGTTGGGAATAATGTACTTTTGATAAAACTCTTTCAGATCATTTCTGGAAAGATTCTTTACTGAATTTATCGTCCCGAGAGAAGTCATTCCATAGGGATGATTTTTGAAAAGAGTGCTATAAAATATCTTTGCGGTTGATTGTATAAGATTATCCTCTTCTCGCTGAATATTATAAATAATCTCCCTCCTCTTTTTCTCTAGTTCTTCATTATCAAAGCTTGGATTGAGAATGAGGTCAGCAAAGAGTTCTATCCCCTTATCAAAAAATTGGCTAAGGACGACTGCCTCAACTCCCAAACTGTTTCTTCCAGAAAAACCTGAAACACTTCCAGCAATCGACTCTATCTCATTTGCTATATCGAGAGAGCTCTTTGTTTTCGTCCCCTTTGTAAACATCTCAGCGACAAAATTACTCACCCCGTTATTTTCACTAACTTCAAAACGTACACCTCCCAAAAATACCCCTCTCATTGCTACAATAGGTACACCATGATTTTGTTTAATAAGCAGGGTTAAGCCGTTATCCAGTTTTTTCTTTATAATTTCACTTTCAGCTTGTTTGGATGGCCTTTTTTCAAGTTCTCCTTTAATGTCTTTTGTTATCCTTTTAATATCTTTTATGTCGATAAACTCCTTTGTATCCTTTGGAAGAAGAATCCCAACTGTCATGTTAGTATCTTTTAAATATTTTCCGGCAACCCTCATAATATCCTTTGCTGAAACCTTATCTATCTCCTCTATATATTTCTTTTGATAAGAGATATCACCAAATACCGCGTGAAAGAAACCAAGGCTTCTGGCCTGGCCCTGCATGGTTTCCTTCTTATATATAAAATCACTCTTCAAATTAATCTTTGCCTTTTTCAGTTCTCTAGAGGAAACACTTTCTTGTTTTAGCTTAAATAGTTCCTCTAAAATATTTTTAAGGGCGTCTTGAACTTTAGCTTTTTCCAAAGAGGCCTCAACTAAAAATATCCCTGGATCCTTTAAAGATAGGGCATATGAATAAATAGAGTTTGCAAGCTCTTTTTGTATCTTTACTCTTTGGAAAAGTCTGGAACTCTCTCCCTGCCCTAGAATTAAGGCAAGCACATCTAAAGCGTAGGTATCTTGATGTGTGGCTTCTGGAATATGAAATGCTAGACTCAGTCGGGCTTTTTTTACATCTCTTGAGAAAATAACATTCCTTAATTCGTCTTGTGTCGGCTCTAAGAGCCTTTCTCTTTCAGGAAGATAATCTTTTTTAAATCGACCAAAGGCATCTTTTACCTTTGGTATCAAAATATCTTTATCAAAGTCGCCTGTAACAACTAGAAACATATTCTCAGGGACATACCATCGATCAAAATACTCCAGCAGTTTTTTTCTGGTAAGGCTTTTTATGGTTTGTTCGTATCCAATAATAGGCTTTCCATAGGGATGAACTCTAAAACTCTTTGAAAAAAGCTTATCATGAAGTTCCCTCTCAGGAAGGTCTTTAGCCCTCTTAACCTCCTCCAATATGACATCTAGCTCTCTCTCTAATTCTTTAGGATCAAAAGTTGGATTGATGATCGCATCAGATAATATATCGAGAGCTGTATCAAGATATCTGCTGGCAATTACAATGTAATATATAGTATAGTCGTATGAGGTAGAGGCATTGATATTTCCTCCAGCAGCCTCAACCTCTTTGGCTATCTCACCAACTCCCCTTTTCTTTGTACCCTTAAAAAGCATGTGTTCATATACATGAGATAAACCTGCTTCTTTCTTCTTTTCATCAGCGCTTCCCACATTCACCCAAACATTAAGCGCTACAACAGGTGAAGAGTGATCCTCTAAGAGAATCACCTTCATCCCATTTTGCAAACCAAAGATGGAAGGATTTTCTCGATCGGTTTCTGCATCAGAATTCTTTAATAACAAAACGACGAATAGAAAAAGAAATATCGATATTTTAAAAATCTTCGACAAGAAATCCTCTCTCATTCAATTCTCCTTATAGATGACAAATCATAACTCTTTCTTTTCTGGTTTTAACCTCTCCAGTCTTCATAGTATATCCTATCGACACCAGAGCCTTCTTTTGACGATGAAACTACCAAAAACAATAACAAGAAGAATACTGATAACCTGGGCCATTCGAAAGTTTCCTATCATTAAACTATCAGCCCTGAAAAAACTAACAAAAAAGCGTCCAATTGAATAAAGGATGATATATAATGAAAACAAGAATCCCTTTTTATATTCTCTTTTTCTGATTCCCCAAAGAGTAAGGAAAATCGTAAAATTTAAAACCATCTCATATAACATCGTAGGATGAAGAGGAACAGAGCCGAACTGGGCCCCAGCAATACTTGTCGGAGGGAATACGATACCCCAAGGCATGTCTGTGGGAATTCCATGGGCATCCCCGTTCATAAAATTTCCAAAGCGACCAAAGGTTTGTCCTAAAATGATTGCCGGTGCTACTGAATCTGCCATTTCCCAAAAAGACAGATTATGCCTTTTACAAAACAGGATGCCAGCAATAAAACCTCCGATTAACCCGCCATGGATTGCCAAGCCACCGTGCCAAACTGCAAGTATCTCTTTTAGATTCCTGCTATAAAAACTCCAATTAAATATAACATAGTATATTCTGGCACCCAATATCCCCATAATAATCAAAAAAAGAACGGAATTAACTATATTGTCTTCTGTAAGAGCTATGCCTTTTCGTTTAACTTCTTTTTTTATAAGGAAAATCCCAACTAATATAGAGACGACATACATTAAGCCATAATACCTCACCGCTATTGGACCAAACTCAAAAAGAATAGGGTGCATAGCTTCCCTTCTTAAAAAAATAAAACATTAATTTACGTCTATATAATATATAATAAAAGGGTATTATAAAAATTCAAGATTTTTGCTTTTAAAAATAAAAACGATCATAATCCTTTATTATTTTCAGATAATTGATTTAAAAATTTATAGGCTTTAGGAGATCTTCCCAAATGGACCTCTATGTAGGTGTTTATCAGCCTGCTTAATTCTCTGTTTAATTCAAGGTTTAATTTTAATCTTGTTACTCTCTCCAAATCCACAGCCATGGCCTTTTTTATAAAATTCAACACGCCAGGTGTTATTTTCAAAACATCTTGACTGTCTTTCGAACATCTATCACAAAGAATACCCCCAAAAAGATAACTGAACTTAAAACTATCTTTATCTTGTACAAGATGGTTACACTTTACACATTGATCAAGCCTTGGCCTATAGCCAATAAGAGACAAGATGCGTATTTCGAAAATTCGAAGAAGGGCATCAATTCTCTCTAACCCAGAGGCCTCAATTGAAGAAATAATACGGGTCATTAAATCAAATATATTTTTATTTCTCTGTCTTTCTTTCAGAACTAAATCAATCAGCTCAACAATATAAAGACCTCTGCTTAATCTCTCAAAGTCTTCCCTTATTTTATGAAAAGAGATGATCGTTTCGCATGAATTTATATTTACTAAGCCTTTGTTCTCTCTGTCAAAATATATCAAATTTACCAAATTTAATGGTTGAATATCCCCGCCGTATCTGCTTTTTATCCTTCTGGCCCCTTTTATAACTCCACTTATCTTTCCATATCTCTCGGTAAAAAATTTAACGATTTTATCTGCCTCTCCCAGATTTCTACTTCTTAAGACCACTCCTCTTGAGCGAAATATTGGCATACGATACCCTTTAGTGATATCCAAATTCTTTTAATGATTTATCATCTTTTCTCCAGTCTTTCCTTACCTTCACCCATAGATTGAGATATACTCTATTTCCAAAAAATCTTTCAATCTCTTCCCTTGCATCCTTGCCAATCTTCTTCAACATCTTTCCACCCTTTCCAATAATTATACCCTTTTGGGATTCCTTTTCTACAAATATAACAGACTCGATTACCATCATTTCACCCTTCATCTCTAAACTTTCAACGATGATGGCAACGGCATATGGAATCTCTTGTTTTGTAGAACTGATTACCTTTTCTCTGATCAATTCTGCTACAATGAAAGACTCTGGCCTGTCAGTCAACATATCATCGGGAAAATACTGAGGCCCAGGGGCTAAATTTTCATCAATTTTTTTTAGCAATCTCTCTAAATTTTCTCCTGTTAGAGCAGAAACAGGTATAATATCTCTAAAAAAAGAAAAGATCTCTTTGTAAAGACTGATTATTGATGAAATGTCCTTTTTCCCTAATAAATCTATTTTATTTAATACTAGAAAAACGGGGGTATCAATCTTTTCCAATCTCTTAAGAACATCTCTGTCAATATCCCCTGCTTCAGCTTTATCATCGATAACGAATAATATGATGTCGACCTCTTGATAAGAGGCTAAAGCAATCTTTGTCATAGATCGATTCAATTTTGATCGAGCCATATGGATGCCAGGAGTATCCAAAAAAATCATTTGGGAATTTGTTAAATTTCTAATCCCGATAATCTTATTTCTGGTAGTCTGAGGTTTTTCTGAAATGATTGAGAGTTTTCTACCCACTAATTTATTCAATAATTCTGACTTTCCAACATTTGGTCTACCAATTATGGATATAAACCCAGATTTATAAACCTTCTCTTCCAAACAATTTCCTCCAATATAAAAACTCTCGATTTGATTTTGGTTTGGTTTCCTTAACCATAACAAATATCAATTATTTAAACAAGTCGATTAAATCTACACAATCTACTAAAACTATCAAATAGCAGAAATTCTGTCACAAAACAGTCACAACATTAACAAAAGGTTTCCGGGATAAAAAGGAGTTTCTGAAATGAAAAGACTTTCCAATTATTTAGTCTTCCTTGAACCAAGAAGAGATTACACTTTTACAATCTAAAAGAAACCCAAAAACATGTAAAAGTAGAACCGCAGCTAAAATTTTTATTGATACTGTTTGCATTTCGAATATCATAATTAAGACCAAAGCAAAGGCAAGAGAAATGAAGAACGAGAAAACATGAAAAAAGATCATTTCATCTTTTCCAATTTCAGGTTCTTTAGATAAATTAAAAATCTTCTTTTCACATTTATTCTTTTGCTCACGATATGTATGTAAATCTTTCCTATAATTTCTAATAAATAATAAACCACCAAAATAAATAACAAAACATATAACCAAAATTAGTATTCTCCACCAATTTTCAAGTTTATCAGAAAATAAAGCTATTAAAAAACCGACAAGTGACGTCATACAAAAAAAGAATACTCTCCATTGTTGTGATTTAGCAAATTGAATATCTTGAACTTTTATTGGATAAAGTATTTTTGCCTCATCTTCTGTTAAATTGTCATAATCTATTTTTTCTTTTTGTGGCTTTTCATTCATTTTAAAAACCTTTTTAGGATAAGAAAATAATATCAATCTTTATCAAACAATTTATGCAAAAATATAAGCTATTGTCAATAAAAGGAATAAAAAAATTTGAAGTGGTTAGAAAACTATCACAATTTTATCACAATAAAATAAAGCCCTTGATTTAAACCTAATTCAATCAAGGGCATACAAAAAAACTCTTGGTCCTTTATGGACCAAGAGTTTTATAATGTTTTCTACTTCTTTCGAATAGATAAAAGTT
>Ga0307379_10003007_pt1 | contig 24586 bp, 44 predicted proteins | sample UN2MG_FD_202237 | JGI IMG/M metagenome (GOLD analysis project Ga0307379, IMG submission 202237) | Soil microbial communities from Risofladan, Vaasa, Finland - UN-2 | ecosystem: Environmental > Terrestrial > Soil > Coastal area > Acid sulfate soil | place: Finland: Risofladan, Vaasa | collected...
GCCTCTCTTAAATGCTGTAGAGAAGCTCCAATTCCAGCTATATGTTCAGGTCTCATGGTTTTTCCTCTCTATTACAGGGCATATTAGCTTCGATGAGCTCACAGACTCCGCCTACGCCCCGGGATAGGCGGTAAATAGTAAGTTGCTTACAGCTCTCACAAGATGGTTTAAACCAGAGGGGAGTTAGAACGACTCTAATCTCTCGTGATTGCGGCAGTGGATCCCTGTGGCTCAATGATCTTATCCCTCGGGCATAGAAGTGTAAGCACTTTTATGGGTTGCTTCGGAGCTTTGCTTCTCTCCGTGCGGAATTTACAGGCCAATTCATCACACCGACCATCGGTCGGCAAGCCGGCCTGGCAGCCACTGAAGTCAATACTCGTCCCCCACTGAGGATCATGTTGCCATTCGCCCATTCGTTTCGCCCAAAATAGTATGGAATGCAGTATATAAAAAGCTATTCTGGGACTCGAGGGAAGTTTCGGTGAAGGGTTATCAGGAACAAAAGATCCAGGCTCGCCGTTAAGGTTTTGATGATTTCAGAAGGTAAATCCCCGAGCGGAACTTCCAGAACCATAGTGCTACGCAGGAATACTGAGAGGATTAGCCGTAGCACGATAAAGAGAAACGGCCATGGGCGTTTGAGAAATTTGCGGCTGTCTCCTAATAGCCACATAGCGTAGATCAGAGCGAGCACTGTGATCACCTCTCTGCCGAGGGCGAAGACTTCGTCCAAGTTTACACCTCTAATTTGCAGAGAGCGGGGTCTTTTTCTAATAAATTGAGCTCGGCTTTAATCAAATTTAAGAGAAGTCCAGCCCATATACGACGCTCTATATTATTGGACGCACCCTCGGCCTCCAGAAACACGAATAATTGTGAACGATCTCTTTCCGGCATCTCTTTCTTTATGTAGTCGATGGCGCCAAACCATCCGATTTCCCTGACTTTGGATGAAACGATATCAAGGATGCCATCCATATATGGAGGATTCTTAAGATTCTTCGGTATTAAAGTTCCCAATGCATTGTAGATAGTACCCACCCTCTCATTCAATACTACTAAACAATCTCTATCGGCTTTCGAGAACATATGTTCTTTAATGTAGGTTATATCTCTCTGTGTTAATTCGTCTTTGCCTTCCATGACGGTCAATCTATGTTCAAGTTTTACAGCATCTTCTTTTGAGAAACTTTCCTGACGGGGCATTTTTTTCTGCCCCATCCAGGCATTAATGATTGTGCCAGCTAGAGCTATCAAAGCCAAGAGTATTGGCCCGGTGGTTTCGGGCGACCACACGGCTAACCACCCATGTCTTCTTTCTTGTGCCTTGAATAGTCTACCGGTCTGTTGATGACATGGTTCACCATGAAGCCCTGTGAGAAGCTGGCTAGGAAAATATAAGCCTGGCTGCCTATGGGAATCTGTTGCATGAAAAGGCTCAGTTCCACCAAGGCCGCGAAGAAGCCTATTCCCATCGAAGCAAACATTGTGATCCAGTATTTTCTGTCGAAGGCGATGTCCGGATCGGCGGCAAGTTTCCAGAAGAAATCATATAGTGTCTTACCTATTGGACCCAGCAAGAAACCGATAATGGCGATTAGCTCATTTGAAAGCTCTAGCATACAAGAGAATGGTTAGCTTTGATATTAAAACTGTGTGCAGTTACGAAACAGTTTTGTTAGGCCGACTGCCCAAACACGGCCGGTTTCGGATGATGTGAGGGGCGGGAGAACATCAATTCTTTCTCTCGTTTTATATTCGAGTCGATCACAGCGCGGAGCATGGGGATATCATACAAGCCCAGAGTTTTTTCGATTGCCTGCATAACACAATGGCCACCAATGTGACCACCGTAGAAGATGGTGCGCTCAGCCTTTCCCTCGCTTTCTACGGGGGTGCTTTCAATGAATTCGTGGACGATGTTGTAGCTTTCCGGGGTATCCACTATCCTCTCCAGCTCCTGGTAAAAGGCTATGTTCAGCCCATACCATGCGAGATCGAGGATCTTGGCCCACTCCAAGGCCGTTGAATCCCCAACCCACCGGGGATTGAAACCCGCCTTGGCAAGATGTAACAGCACAGGCTCATATTCTTCTTCAAGGTACGAAAGCATGCCCCCAACGTACTTAGTGTATCTCCTGAGACACCAATCCATACCATCCCTGATGTTTCCGCGAACGGGGCTGTAGAAGATCCTGAGATGAAAATTATCCCAAGTCTTTCGCAGGCCATAAAGATAGCGAGTCATCCCCGGCGAGAGAGTCGAGTGGATGATTATATATTTGGGATGATATTCGTCGACGTAGTCTTTCAAGGATTCGATAAAATTAGGGGATTGAGGATAACAAACATGCATGAAGTCAAAATCACAGTCCCAGGGGGTCTTCTTGACATCTCGGCCGACAACCATTGGCCCGTCTGCGAGCATCAATATGTTATAGACCCGGTCCAGCATCTCATAGATCGGTTTCCCGATCTCTCCAAGTCCGATGACAATGGCCAAACGTCTAGATCGTGACATGGTCTATACTCCATTCCATACAGTTATAAATCCAGTGCCCGAAGCATATTTGGGTCCCGGGGCTGTGTGAAGCTCTCATACACTCTCTTCCCCGGGATCCAAACACTATATAAACAACAAGTAAACTTTTTATGTGATCCTTATGGAAAAGACCAAACCAAAAAGTCTGCACGTCCTCATGGACCCAGACGAGTTCGCGGAACTGGAGAGGCTGAGAGGAGACCAAAAATGGAAACCATGGCTATTCAGTTTCCAGGAACAACTTCTGAGACAAGTCGAGAGAACGGAGCTCTACAAACGACAACTTGAGATCATCACTCAGGAAAACGAAAGACTGTCAGAGCGCATCAGAATCCTCCAGGAGAAAGCCAAGGATGTTTGAATCGCCCAAATATGGTTTTGGCTCTGATAGAAGCGTCTCCATACATGATGTCATCCCTCTGGAGCCCCCCATCAGATTAACTAGAAATGAGGCAGAATATGTTGCTCTATACAATGACATCAAAACAAACGGCCAGAAAGTGCCAATTAAGGCAAGGCCACACCCGGATTCAGCACTTCGAGCCCAGGGTAAGTTAGAGGCCCTCGATGGAATGGGTCGACTCCAAGCGTTGATTGAGCTAGGAAAACAAGAAATTAAGGCGGATATCGAGAACCTCACAGATGAACAGGCATACGAACTGGCCTTCACTCTCAATGTTAACAGAGAAAATCTTTCTCCTCTATCCATAGCTAATTGGTTAAATTTCTGGCGAATTCGTTTCGGGTACACACAAGACAAATTATCAGAAAAAGCAGGGCGCAGCCAATCATGGGTTTCCAGACACCTGAGTATGTTGCAGTTCAGCGAACCATCCTCTGAACCGACACAGCAGATTTTCTCCCAAGAACCAACCACCTCTGTTTCTCCAGAGATAACGGAGAGACAGACTCGAGTACTTAGGCGGGCCCCTGAAGACGTCCGGCTGGAAGTGATAGCCGAGGCCATGCACGGCGGCACGCTTCCTTCATCAAGAGAGCTGGAGAGACGGCTAAAGGCGGAATACACGCCCGAACAAGTGCTTTCGAGATACGTCGGAAAGCCCAACATAGAGGATGAATTTCTAATCTACATCCTCCAGGAAGACGCGGGACTTACATTAACGGAGGCAAAACAACAAGTAGCGGAATTCAGGGCCCCAAAGAGAACATATTCAGGTCCTAAAGCCAATCTAGATAAGCCAAATATCTGGACAAAACTGAGTCAGTACTATCCAACAGAGATCATCGACGCGGTGCTGAGTGTGACCAGCTCGGATAATTTAGAAACCTTAATCAAATATTGCAGGCGATTCACCCAAAAACTATTCTTAAAGGCGCCGGAAAGTCTTAGACAGGCCGCACTGGAGGATTTCATGGGATGAGCGATACTAGAAACCCAGAAGACACCGTCTGCCCCATCTTTACACTAGTCAACGCTATTCTCGGACTCGCAGAAGACCGGGTTGAAACACCATGCAAGGGCAAAGTCTGCCACATGTATGAGACAAGTACGAAAAAATGCGGGTTGAGATCTAGATGACCGTGGAAATCGTGAACCCGGATGAAGGAAAGAAGGAAGAGAAAACCGAGGAACTTACCCGAGAAGAGAAAATACAAAGACTTCAAGCCCTTGCGGCAACAGAACCAACATTCCTCGTCAGATTCATCGAGGCCTTAATTGATCATTTAAGGATCTCGGAAGAAGATCAGGATAGGATGTGGAAGGAGGCTTTAGGCAAATGGTACCAGACATAAGCAAAAAACTTGATGAAATCTCTGAAAAGATCAAAGAACCCCCGAAATTGAGCAGTGAAGAGAAAAAGAATTTCACCGAAATCTTCACGGTTCTCAAAGGATGGCTCGAGGATTCACTCGTGGTTATACTGGAGAAAAATCGGGATGAAGCCTATCGTTACATGAATTTGCTGATTGCAGGATTGAAGAAAGTCGATCTCGACTATATTGCCGGAGTTGTACCACCGGAGGCAAAAATCGAGGAAGATGACCCCGACAAAATAATTGATCCAATGCAGGTTCTCGCACCCAATGAGGCAAAAAAACCAGTTGTGAAGCCAGACCTCATGGAGCTGGTCAGCCAGTTACCGCCTAAAGAGCGAGGAATGGCCAGTCGCCTCGACTGTTGTAAATCCTATGAAGATGGGGACAACGAGGCAACGTGTACTGATTGCAGTTTAGAGAAACTGATCGAATGCGTCCGAATAATAGATCCGACCATAGATCCTGCCGAGGACATAATCAGAGAAGTTGAAGAGGCTAGACGCGCAGCAACCATCTAAACCTTTTATTTTCTACACCACAGTATTTACCAGACTTGGCGATCATCTTAGAAAACGTCACAGTAGACGATCTGCTGAAATGGATGGCAGAACCAGTCGACGTTAACGAGGATGAATACCAGAAATGGAGAACCGAGAAAGCCAAACAAGACAAACCCTCACTGAAGGACCTGCTTAATAAACCTAAGAGAACATACGTGAGCGGAAGCGATTTCAGAAATTATTTGAGTTGTGCCCGAATTCTCTACTGGAACACCCACAATCCGATGCAGAGAAAAATTTACTTGAATAAAGGGACCTTTCAGGCTATTAAAAAACACGAGTTGATTGAAGAGAGACTTGAAAGCCGGGGATGGTATGGGGAGTTTGAGCCCAAAAAACATCTTCCAGAATACGGGCTTGAGGGATTAGGCCACGTTGACTGTCTGAGCCCAAGCGGGGCCCTTTTCCTAGAAATGAAGCACAACAAGCCAGCTGAAGCCGATGAGTTGCAGGCGGCGTGGTATCAATATATCCTAGAAGATATACCCAAGATAGTTCTCGTATATAGGGACCAGGTTAAAATCATTATTAATCATAGCAGATATATACAGAAATATATTCCACGGGTTTGTGGGACCATCGTTAACAATGTCTTGCCTCCATTGCATCCCAGTTATCCGCGCTGTAAAGGCACGTGTGATTATGCTACACGTTGCGGACGGACTAGGACCGTTACCATGCATCAAGGTACCCCCAAAGAGTGGATAGATTATTTCAAAGCCATTGGTGCATGGCGTGAGTAATGCCTCCTAGAAAACATCTATGCTGCACCTACTGTGATTGGAACGTTATCAGTTTTCACACAGAGGAGGAATTAAAGAAATTTAATCTGGTGTGCCCGAAATGTGGTTGCCCCATCCTGGAGTTAAGAGATAAAATTAAATCTGCTTGATATCAAGATCGCCAAATTTAAGTCGGTTAATCCCCGTTGTCTTCTTTGCATATTTCTTGATGTTGGGGCTGGTGTATAGGGGTAATTTCGTTGACAGATCCATGATAAAAAGGACTTCACCAGTTTTAGGCGAGACCATGGCGGCCTCAGTATTTTCTAGGTTCTGATAAATCCAGAGACCACTGTTAGTCATACTCATGAATTTCCAGTCTTTGAAGTCAGGGTTTTTGATTCGCCTACGCATAGAGTACGTTTCCACACCTGTCACATCTTATTTTCTTATGTTGTTTTTTGGCTCTTTTCATCTCTCGACTATTTATCTTCTGCTTATTACCGCAACTAGAGCACGTCTTAACTCCAGGTCTAGTAGTGAACATATGATTCCCCACAGGTTTTGGAGATGGCGAGGAGAATTCTGGCTCCTCGAAAATTAATTGGATTGGTGTAAATTTCTGCTCCTGTCGCCATTTCCATGATGGTGCATACATCATTGTCGACCATGTGGATAAGAGATTGGTACTTGCCGTCGGGTGACTCAACGACCAGATATTTAAGGAGGAAGCTGCCGAGAGGCCTCCAACCCGCGAAATCTGCTGGGTAGCGGAGCTCATGAAGTTTCTTTCCATTTATCAATACCTTTTTTCGCCCCCGTCATGATCACGGTTTGCTGGATTGGGCACCAGGCTCCAGGAGGACAATAATCATGGCCATAGTCACAACTTTCTTCAGTGCCTATGGGAATCGAATTTTGTAAAGCCTCCAGAACATAATAGCCGCAGAGATCAACATTTTTGCTGGGCATGCATAGGTATATAATTGGTTCTATACTAATAGATTTGCCATGAAGATAGCCTTCTTCGCGCTCAATCAGAATTTTTGTGGCACCATCCTCGAGGAGCTACAAGCACACCACCAAGTTAGAGTCTGGAAAAAAAGAGGCCTTGACTCCCTCGACTGGACTAATTTGACTGACTTGATCGAATGGTGTGATCTAATCTACTGTGATTTCATACAGACGCCCTGCCCAGAAATAACAGCCCTGGATTGTCTGAACAAACCCCTGGTGGCCAGAATGGATGGTATCGACATCATGAATCACGTCAATGTGGATTGGCGCAAAGTCTCTGCGCTCATCCTCATGCCTGTCCAGGAGAAACGGTTGATGAAGTTGAGGCAGGATTGGCTAAAAGTCAATGAAGGAAGAAAGCTGGCGGCTCTGCCAAAGACCATCCTAAGACGGAATGTGGGCATTGATTTAATGTTATTTGAGCCCAACTATGAACGGGCCTCAGGATATGAAATAGTCCTTCACAGCAGCGTGATGAGAGACACCAAAGGCGTCTATATGGCTCTGCAGGTTTTCGCCGAGCTCCTCAGGAGAGATGATAACCCATGGCGGCTAACATTGATTGGAACATGGGAAGGCGGCTGGGACTGGAAAAACAGACAGGAATATGTCATGTGCCTCCACGAGCTCGTGGAACAGCTGGACCTGGGCGATAGATTGGTCATCCAACCAAACCTCAATAGAGAGTCATGGGCGGCCAGTCTCACAGAAAGATTCGATGTCATCTGGGGACCCAGTTTCCGTGAAGGGTTCCCGAACAGCATAGGGGAGGCTGCGGCCTCCGGTGTATGGCCTCTGATGAACTGGTTCTACGGCGCCGAGCTGCTCTATCCAGAAGAGAACATCTGCAAAAGCCCAATAGAGCTCATGGAAAAAACAATAAAGTGGGGCAACCTTTTAGCGACGGAAAAGCTGAGCAAGCGCAAGGAGATCCGGCAATTTATCGAGCAATACGATAGAGATGAGGTGGCCAAAGAGATCAGGGAATTATGCGAGGCAATAGTTTCAAAATAACTTCTTCGCAAATATAACCCCTTTTCTAAAAATAAGGCTTATTCTCAGAAAAATTATGCCCCGGGGCATAATTTAAAATATAAAACTAAACCTTGGAAGCGGGATTAGTTGCCAATTTAGTCTGTTTTATGACGTGAATTATTGGCAGGATTTCATCTTCGAGAAAGGCTTGGAAGTCTGAGTTATCAACCTGGTTGAAAAGCACAATAGCGCCATCATTCACGATGCCTACTGTATAGCCCCTGGCCTTGCTTTTGGTGACAACGTATCTTGGCGATCCACTTCCTCTGATCTGAGCGAATAGACGAGTTTGGAGAAAGTCTTTCCCATAAAGCGTGCTTTTGTTGATGCTGGGCGTATCCATGTCTTCAACAAAGATTACTCGTGTCTCGTAATTTGTCTTCAAATAGTCGTCTATTTCATGGCTACGGATTTTCGCCAATTTGATCTCTCCGACGTCGCCGTAGATGATCTCGCTCAGTTTGTTGGCCACCTTGTCCGCGATGCCTTTGCTGCAATAGACTATCAACCACATCTTTTCGTCGTCCTGGAGGAAGGTGAAAGAGCATTCTTGAGTAGTTGGGGACACTATAAAATTCCCGCGATAATAATGCGATACTGTATAATCGTAGGCATAAAGTCCGCTGAGTTCGAACTCACCTCGCCGGAGGCGAGTTATGTCGTTAATGAGATCCAGGCCAAGATCCTCATCTCTTTCAGACTCCTTGAAGTTCTCCACGGCCAGTTCTATCGCATCAAGACCTTTCTCGTCAGGCACAATGAAGATTTTACCACTAGAAGGCATGTATAGACTGCGGTGTATACTCCTTAAATCTTTTATCTGTGTGAAGTAAAGTCTAATTCAGAGGGTTAGAGTCCCTCCCCCGGCACCAGACACCATGGGCATGAAGTCAGTCGGGGCAATATAGAAACACCATGGGGCGATGATGGGTCGCCTCGGTCCAAGGCATCGGGCGATAAGGCCAACGCCGACGGGCAAAGGCCGGGTTGCCCTACGTGTGCGGCTACCGAGGAACCCCGGAGCCCCTACAACTAACCATTCCACCAGTCATAAATTCGCTTGTAGATGGCCCATTTATAGTGCCAAAAGGCACAGCCCAGAAAAAAACCCAAACTAAATTCTTTCCAGTCCCAGGCGATCTCCAAGAGATCCATGGTTATTCTCGCATGTAGCTACCTAAAAAAAACTCTGCGTTATGTTTCAAATCGTTCGAGGCCTCAGGTTCGACATGGACATAATGGGCTTTCATTCCTCTCAGCCATTGTAAACGTCTCGAAGTCGAAAAATATACCGTGCCGCCATTGGTTTTTATCCGTTCTCTCCCGCGTTTATATTGAAGATTTTTGGTATCGAGTTCTTGACAGGTGGAAGTGCGAACTGTTTCGAGCCATTCAGAGCTTCCCACGACCAGGATCGTACAGTTCTTCTCCAACTGTTTTGCGATAATTTTAGTGGCCTCCAGTTTTTCTCGATAATAGAGAGTCAGCAAATCGATGGTGTCATAATCGGTATCAAGAACTTTGAGGCATTGCTCGAAACCATTGAGAAGCCTGGCGACAAAATTCTGATCCCATATCTCGACACCAATCATGGAGATGATACGGGTGTAAATCTCCCTGAGAGGCGCATTCAGGAGCCTCTGCACTTCTTCATTTTCAGCGATAATCTTTTCCTGTTCTTCAGATGGCTTCGTCTTCCGCCACCTCCTTCAATTTAAAATGAATACCACTCAAAGGATCAATGCTTTTCACCAGTTTGATCCCGTCTATGAACCGGATTTCTGTGTCCCCGATAGTCCTGCTGAGTATTTCTTTCTGGATGGTTTCGTTGATTCGTCTAAAAAGTATGGGGTTGACCTCCACAGACTCCAACTCCAAAAAAATCTGACCGGTTTCCGGTCGACGGAAATTGATCCCTATCCAAGTTTTAATATCTTTGATGAGATCTGTGAACATCATCATCGTTAGGACCTCTGGCCCGCATCTTTCTTTTTGTGATAATGAATTTTTCTTCGCGTACCGTCTGGTAAAACATAGTAGACCGGTCTGTCCATACCATAAACCAATATTTCCGTTCTATCTGGAAACATCATTATGGTTTCAATTGTTTTAAAAGTTGGTGTCGATCCTTCTGGTTGCTTATCTGCTAATGTGATTCTAAATCTATCGTCACCAACTAGATTTCTATATATGAGAATTTCTTTGATAAATCCATCAGCTTTCATTTCTTGCACTCACCAATGATATTTAAAAAAAATAGAAGGATTATCGGCGAGGATGCCATCTAACCGCCGCCTGAAACTGGGACCAGCCTGAGGGTCTGCTCGGCCTTATCCTTGAGGTAATCGATGAGTCCGGCTTTGGTAGCCATCTGCAATTCCAGTTGCTTGTCCTCTTCTTTGGTCTCTCCCTCGAGGATGGCAAACCTGGCCCAGCCGTTATCCCTCGTCTCGAGGATGACGTCGGCCGCCTGTTCAGCTGACAGAGCCTCCATAACCTGGTCTCCATGTTCCGGATGTAGTCTTCTTATATTCACCATTATCCTAGTTCTCCTTCCTTCTTAATGCCGAATGTGCCACAGTGCCAATTAGCGATGAGCTCTAATGTTTTGTGGTTGAACCAATCCAGAAAGGCCGCGATCTCGTCGCCCAGCGGATATTTGTAGCTGCGTATGGTCCCTGAGGCCTGGGTGATTGCGGCGCCCCTGGGTCCCTGAAGTATCGTGAAGTCCCCGCTCTTGCTGATGAGCAACCTGTGATCCTGCGCTTGATTCTCCAGTTCGATGGTCGAACCTTCCATGAAGGCGAAATGTTGTTCAGAAGTCATATATTTTTTCAGAAGCTCCCAAGCACGTTGCTCGACAGGCTCTGGAAATTTCGTATACTGATACTGCGCCCTGCCTACCAAGCCTCTGCGATCCTGGAGTGTTTCATAAACCGAACTACCGAGCCCAGCCCAACTAGCTTCATTGGGAGCGTAAGCCATACTTGCCTGTACCCGATTACCCTCGAACATGACGTGGTTCCTATCCAGGGCAACTCCAACTACTCTGTCATCCACCGTTGCCTTTCTGACCCCAAGCCCATCAAAAGTTACGAGATCTCCGCGCCGAAATTGTATATTTGCGACCCCAATGAACCCCGGGTCTACTACGCTTACAGCATTATCAACATCTTGATTTTTAGGATTAACGTTAAGGAGGTTTACCAGTCTTCTTGTAATTTCTGCTATCGCGTCATCTATGGCCCCGTATATCGGCATTGGTATAGACTAGATTCCACACTCTTTTATATTTGTGCCCCCAAAAATCTGTCAGCGGTGACCAAATCGAAAATATTATTGACGCAGATCGACGGCAAGATGCCCAATCTGGCACTGATGAAACTGAGTTCCTATTACAAGGCACAAGGCCACGAGGCCGGCTTCAATGTCACTAATCCGGATAAAGTCTTCATCAGCTGTATCTTCTCGAAGAATCTCTCGGCGGCCAGAGGCGCAGCCAGATTCTATCCTGGGGTAGAAGTTCAGATCGGGGGCCCCGCCTTAATGGCGCCTAATGAACTTCCATTTGAGATAGAGCACCGGATGCCCGATTACAGTCTCTATCCTGGAATGGATTACAGTCTGGGATTCACCACCAGGGGCTGTATACGCAATTGCCCTTTCTGTATCGTCCATCTCATTGAAGGAGCCTTTAAGGAACATGCCCATCCCTCAGAGTTCCACCATCCAGATCACAAGAAGATAGTCTTTTTCGACAATAATTTCACGGCCTCCAAAAATTTCGTTGAGGTCCTGCACTATCTTCAATATCAAGGAATCCGCGGCTGTTTCAACCAAGGCCTTGATGCCAGACTTATCACCGAGGAAAAGGCGGGTGAGCTCGTCGACGCGAAACTGTGGAACCTGCACTTCACCAGGCCTACCTGGTATTTCTCCTGGGATCTGATAGAGGAAGAAATAGGGGTTCTAAGAGGACTAAATTTAATGCTGAAAGCCGGTGCCTCGAAGCATAATCTGAAAGTCTATCTCCTCACAGGATTCAACACAACACACGATCAGGACTATTACCGAGTCAAGAAACTCATAGACATGGGAATAGAGCCATTCGTGATGAAATATAACGGAATAAGATCCGATAAATGGTTAAATTCGCTGGCAAAGTGGGCTAACCGCCATCTCTATAAGTCCTGTAGTTTCGAGGATTATTGGCCACTCGTCAAACTCAACTCTGGCTGGAAACCTCCACAATGATCATTCTCTACACTTCCATTCCTCACAACTGAGTTCCCCGTCTTCTCCAACCCAATCAATCAGAGTGCTTGATTGAAAGAGACTTGAAAGTTTTCTACCCTTCAATATGGTGAAATTTCTGGGGTTGGCCTCCTCGAGCTCTATCGCCTTCTGATATAGTTCAGGATGAAGATTTCTCAGCCGCTTAAACCCCTTCACATCCTGGAAGGGGCAGAACCAGCACCCGGATTTAGGTGGCACCCGAAGCCCATGTTCCTTGATTATATTAACGCAGCCACGGCGGGTCAAACGCTGAGTGATTAGGGGCATCTTATAGACTATGCCCTTTTTATTTTTGAGATATCTTCTCTTGCGTTCTCCATAGTCATACCCGATATAAACGATGCTTGGGTTTTCTACATATTTGTAAAAGGGTTCGGTCTTGAATTTCGAGGTGCAGCATCTGACAAATATGCTGGGCAAGATCCTATATTTCAACAGATAATCGTAGAGGGAGGTAGTACCTCCGACGACCGGTTTTAACCAGCTGAATTTGTATCCGCCTATCTTCAGGTATTCCAGGAATTGATATGTCTCCGGCCATTCACAGCCCGTATCAACGAACACGGGTTCAAATTCTACTTCCTGGTCCAGAAGCAGCAACATGAGGGCTGTGCTATTAACCCCTCCACCGAAGCTAAGATATTCCTTCATTCTTTAAGTCCCCGGACTTTAATGGCTGGACAGCCATGAATACACCAGGCTGTGTATAAAATAACGTCCTTAAATGGGAAAGCGCAGAGCAGGCCCCACAAAAAGCCCAATGCGATATCCAGTTTTTTGATGGATCTTCCATCATTCTCGATGAGAAAATGCCTCAGCGGGTAGCAAACGGTCTCCTCGATGATTTCGTGCAGGTCAATTTGCCAGTTTCTAACCGGGTTCTTCCAAGCTTTCAGATCATAGTCTCCATCTTCGTCCCGGGGGCAGGTCCTCATCAAGCTCCCATGGTGGCCTTCATAGCCAAATTCGTGAATAAATGAGGGCATCTCGAAGGCTAAATTCTTCCCAACTTTGACGATCATGGCGCCGTTACCTTGGGCTTGGTAATGGTCATGGTTCCCACTTTGACAGACAATCTACCATTTTTTATCATCTCCGCCAGGGCCTTGAATTGGTTGACGTCCGTTTTAGGTCCTTTCTCATGGTTTGTGCAGGCCATTACTGTATTCCCATCATATTCGAGGGGAAAAATACCACTGTCCCTCCACATGAGCCTGGCAGCTACGGAAGTATCAGCGGTTTCTTTGAAGGCTTTTACAAGGCTTTCTGCAGAGATTTTGCGTTCCTCGACGGTAACTCCGTGTCCTGCCTCAATTTCAACCCAAGTTAGGGGAGGATCACCGCAGCTGATATGAACGGTGCCAACATGTCCCTGTTGGTTCTTACAATCATTACAGGCCATTAGTATGTACTGCATTCTATACCGCTTAAATATTTGTTGGGGAGATTATATTTCATGACGGATAAGACGTCCAGCTGGAAGCCCCTGGATTTTCAGTGCCGCTACGCCTGTAATTATTGCCCGGAAAAAGGCCATAGCATCGAACCCATACTGAGAGAAGATTGGCGCGATATATCTTGGGGTCGAACGGGTATTTGGGTGTGCGGTGACACGGATCTTTTTCATCCCGACGTCCCCAATTATATCATCGAAGCAGTTCTGGAGAGGGCCCGTGATAATCCCAGTCAATGTTACATATTCTGCACCAAAAACCCTCAGAGATATGTCGATTTCTTAGGCAAGTTTCCCCCGTGGGCTTATTTCACGACGACCGTTGAGTCTGACATTGACTATGAATGCGGTGGGGCGCCGCCACCCCTGGAGAGATTAGAGGCGATGAAGACTCTGTGGAAGAAACTATATGATTTCCCCAAGCTCAGGCCGAAACTGGATTATCAGTTGAACATCGACATGCAACCCGCATTTGATTTCACGCCTCGTTTCCTGAAAGAACTTACGGATCTGGGTCCAGATCAGGTATGCATAGGGCACCGAATTCCTAAAACTGAAAATAACCCCGTGATTCCGGAACCGGATTTCAGGAAATTGATGAAGTTGGCCCGGAAGTTATCAAAATGTTTCGTTACCAAACGTAGGAACGTATGGACTATTTGCCTAGTGAATATAGATAGCCGTACAGTGACTCCAAAAAGCAGGTTCACTAGCTGGCCCTTTATCGGGTTTGATTGCTAGATATGTTGCCCTTCTCCTTCTTCAGGACATTAAATCAATTCTTTTGACTCGGATCAATTTTTTTGATTCGGTTTCTCGGGGTCCGGCCACCCTCGGTCCCATGCATGGGCGCATCCCCCGAGTCACCATGGGCGACCTCAGCCAAGGTCTCCGCAGACAGGTTTATAGCCCGTCAAACTGTTTTGAACCCTCCCAGCGGTCATTGGGCCGGTGGCGTCGTCTGTGCATTTTCCTCCGATTCAGCCGATAAAAAGTTAACGCTTAGGCTCCAGGGTCACCCAGTATGTCCTCGCCTTACTTCGTTTCTTTGGCGAAGTATATTCTTTGATACAGACAGGCTTCCAATCAGCCAGACACGTCATGGCGCGGTATAGCCTCCACTTGACCTCACTCCATTTCAACACAAGTCTGCTAGTCACTCTAAGAAACTCCAGCTGGGCCTTGATGAGTAACATGGATGACTCCTTCCACGTCGACGGTAGTGACCCATACCAGGTTCCGGTGCTTAACGGCGTGCTCCCGGTGGGCGAATTGAAGATGCTGCCTTTCCCCACATACCTGTGCGGTGGGTCGAAGATGCCCAAACTGAAGGCCCCGGACCTGAAGGGCAGATACTCCCACCGTGCGAGAACATCCGGTGGAATCCTGAGCCTCGGCTCACAGTCCAGAAATATCACGTGAGGCGGGTTCTTACATTTCCACATGGTTCGATTGCCTGCAGTTGCATCAAGTATAGGCTTCACGTGATTTCTCCTGGTTGATCCATCAGCCATTTTCTCCTTCGGTCATGGCGCCGCTTATGGTAGACTCTGCGCTCCGCCCGCGATAAATCAAATCGGAGAAACTCTGCATGGTTTCTAAATCTCATTCGTTTAGAGGATCATATTGGATTAATCTCTAGGTTCTCCAGATTTAGCATTATCCGGTTGAAGACATCCAAGGATATCTTTTCTTTTAGAATTATGGCCATGTAAGTATCTCCATCCTCGGTTCCTTCATGACTGATCTGTTTGAGCGTTCTCTCATTTATTAAGCACCTAATATGTCGAATCAGTTTCCAGCTGTCTTTGAAGGGAGTCCTCAGGTGATATCGCGTGAAAATTCTTCTCTCGCTCATACATCTTTTTCCTCCTCTGGGGTCGGAGGATTCTGCTTCAAAAGTGTGAGTAGCTCAAACGTATACTCGGCGGATTTGACGCAGAGTTCCAGGACCTTGATTGCTTCCTCTCCCTCAACGTACCTTCTGGGGTATTCCCATTTGCCTGCTTCATCAAGCCACCAGTGTTTCTCGAGTTCCCCGGCCCAGGATATCCGCAGTACCGGTCTAATTGGGTCAATACTCCGCCAGAACCATCCCAGATAAGGGATCGCCTTGTTATCTGTGAGGGCCGATAAGTCGTCCATCAGTTTATTGAGCCTTTTAGCCAGCTGGCTGAATCTTTCCTCGACGCTCATCGGACCGCCTCATTTTTCCATATGAGAACCCGATCTCCAGGACGCAGCCTCAGACGATTTTGTTCGTCCACGGGGAGATAGATCTTGCCACCACTTCCTATTGTGGCTTCGGCCTCTTTCTGATCCGGATCGCGTGTATCCAAAGCAAACGTAACACTTCTGTAGAGTGCTTGGCAATCCTCTCCAAACTTCAGTCTCAGCGTCATCCAACCATTGTCGGCCAGCTCTGCTGTCTCGATTAAGCCACCTTCAAGGTCTTTCACCATTTCGGATAGTGGCGTTTTGCTTGCTTTCTCCATGCTCCATCATCTCTCTGAATTTTCGCGGGCCCCCGGAACACTTGGCTTGCGGCAGTGTCGGATCCGATCCAGGGACCCGGAGCAACCTGGGGCTAAGCCTCGCCGGTCCGGCTCGAGGACGCGCCCGGGAGCACGGGGCAGGCCGCCGCAGATGCAGTATATACTGAGTTCCATACTGTATAAAAATGTGTGTACCACGGTCCAAGTATGTTGAACATATCCGTTAGCAGAGATGTTAACACATCCGTTAGCAGAGGTGTTAACCTATATGTTCAACATTCTTGTCGGCCCAGCTGGTTACGCCATACTTCTTCTTCTGCCCATCCCACCATTCGCGGGCAGCTGCGACCGTCTTGAAGCCGTTAAGCTGCTTGTGGTAGAACATCCTCTCCACGACCGCTATCACCCTGTAGCCGGACATCCTTGAGTAGAGGTAATCGACGGTTTCAATGGAGACGAACTCCTTTCCCTCATCACGCTCGATCTCGTCGATGGTTGTATCCCATTCGAAGATCTCATCGGTCATGTTGGGGCGGTAACGATATTTTTTCCGGCACTCGCTCGAGCAGAAGTTGAGGCCACAGTCATAGATGTGGAGATCTCCCTCCTTCCCACATTGGGCGCATTTACTCATCAGGGTCCTCCTCACTATTTCTCCTTCACTATTCCATATGTGCCACAGTTCCAATTGGCGATGAGCTCGTCTGTCCTGAACCTGAACCAATCGATGAAAGCTGCTATCTCATCACCAAGCGGAAAATCATGGCTGTGGATGGTCCCGGATGCTGAGGTGATCGCCCCTCCGCGCTCGCCCTCGAGTATCTGGAAATCACCCGTCTTTTCGATCAGTAGACGATATTTGCCCCCCTCGTTTTCCAGTTCGATTATGGCGCCCTCTGTGAAGGCGGAATGCTGCCGTTCTGTCATATATTTTCGCAGGAGTTCCCAGGCCTTCGCATCCACGACTGGGGAAAAATCCTTGCGCTGAGACAGATGGTATATCCGGGCATCCTCTTCAAAGCGTGCGCATCTCTGGGCCTCCTGTTCAAGGCGGCGGGCTTCCTCTTCAAGTCGCCTGCGCGTCTGCTCTCGGTAGATCCGACGAGCTTCCGGTGACACGTAGGGGAGGCCCATCCCAGTTTTGCCGTGCGCGACAACCCTGTTCAAGTCATCAGGCGTGGCTTTTCGGATCCTGCCCTCCTTCGTGATCTCGATAAGATCCTCCGCCTTCAATTTCGCCCCACCGTGTGTGATTGCATAGTCCTCACATGCACCTGGTTCAAGAAGACTTGCCAAGAGGCCCTCGAGTTCTGCCACCGTCAATATCCCGACCCGGGTGGCCAGAAGATTACTCAATCGCCTCATTTTCTTTTGAGCTCATATAGAATTTTCCTCAAAACGTCCTCGATTAACACAAGTTCCACATAACTGACTACACATAACAAAACCAAAACGGTTTGAACCACGAGCATGCAATTCAAAATTTGTTCAATGGTCAACATTGGTATATACTCCATTACATACCGTATAAAAATGTGCGCACCACCCTATCCGGGACCCGTTTCCAGGAAAAAAGGGCCCTCCCGACACCGACCCGCCCTAGGCGGCTGGTTCACCACGTCCGGCTCCTCGGCTTCCCAGCCCTTACCGCCGTTCTTCTGGCCCAGGCCCCGGGTTTCCCCGGCCACTACCCCGGCTGCATGGCCCGAGGGCCTCAAACGGTGCGCTACCATCGTTGGCCCAGGCCTACAAGCTCCGGGGCAGCATAGCCTCCGTTTCTCAGTCTAAAAGGGTTTGGAGTGGAAGATGGAGAGGCCCTGATTCTCGCGCTCCGCGTCAAAGTATGGCTGAAGCTGCTGCAGGCCCTGACCCCATTTGACTAGGATCTTGGCTGCTATTGAAAGAAGCGTGGACTCGAGCTCCATCTGCAGCGTCTCCTCAACCTCCGCCTCATCCATGCCAGGCTCAACACCAATCACAGGGGTCTGCAGCTCCAAAACAGCCTTCGCCCTCCAGTTCAAGCCATCCTTCTCAATCAAAACCCTCGGTATCTCCATGGCAACACCAAACGTCCGTTCCCGCCGGCCCTAGTTAACGGTTTCGGGGGCGCCCGTCAGTCAACAACAGGTTCACAAGTACCGTTTTCGCCGGGCACACCCCCCCAAGGCGCCGGGCGCAGCGCATAGGGCTAGTACGTTCGCCACACCCGGCACCCGTACAGCCTCCCCCAAAGGCTTAACCGTTCCGCTCCGCGTGCAGGCACCCCCAAGCCCCAGCGGAGTCACCAAGTACCCAGACGTACCCAGACACACGCCCCACAACAGTCAACCAACAGGCGGCCCAGTTCAGTCAACCAACTGAACGAGGGAACCGGGGAACCAGGCAGACACCCCGGCCAAGCGCACGCGCCGTACAGGAGCCTGGGCACGCCACGACGCCGGGGGATGAGGGGTAAGGGGCCCCGGGGAAGGGGAGAAGGACCCCAGAAGCCAAAAACCCAAAAAAAACCTGGTGATTTACACGGGGGTCCCACAGGGTTTTGGCGGTGTGCGGGAAAAAAATTGATTTGGGACAATATGTTTTTGTGGGGATTGTCGTGGCCAGGAAGTATTGTTGTGCATCAATGCTTTGTACAGTTGTTTAGGGTTTGTTTATGTTTGGGGTTAACTGTTTAACGTGGCCACGGTGTAAGTTATCAACTGACTGTTTATATTCTGTTTATGTATTCAACTGTTTAATTCTGGGAATGTATTGATCCAGGACAATACGTTGAGCTGTGAATCGTCTCTGAATTTCAGGACATATTGATTCCCGTCAATAACCCAGCTGGCTAACCCTTAATCTCATAATCTCATAATCTCACATCAAAAAGGGTATAGATGCACAACGGACACACGGCCCACGCATTGACGAAAATCAATGAATCGATCCAAACCCTAAACGTGGCCACCGTCACGGTTTAACGGTTCAACCAACCACCACCGTTAACGCCTAGAAAATTCAAACCTTTATGGTGGTTGGTGTGTGTGTGTTTGGTGGTTTATGGGTTGGGTGTTTGTTGATTAGAAAGGGGTTGTTTATGGTAAGAAGGTTAGGGGTTTAGTCTATGGTGTAGTGTTTGAGGTGTAGGTGTTTGATGTATAGCTTTATGGTTATGTGGGTTAGTATTGGGGTTAAGCCCATTAAAATTATAAAGGTTATTTGTGGGTTCAACGTTTAAAGCACCTCATAGATGATTCTAGGGTAAACGGGTTTAGTTGACGTTTTAGGCTTTATTTTCGTGATTTTCGTTAAAAGCATTGACTGAATAGGTTTAACGTGGTTGAAGGGGTTAGATGGATCGTAATGTTTGGTGCATATCGGGTTAGATCGCTTTTTCCCGTGGTTTTTAATGTTCATGGTTTGGTGGTTATTGCATAAGGTACACTTGAAAGTTAGTTTATAGTTGAATCGCTTATCAGGTTTGAAGCCTTTTAGGGTTAACGGCTTTTTTTCGCGTTGTTTGATTAATCTAATGTTTATTTTCCGTTGTCCGTGTTTGCATGTTATGAAGATAAACTGTTTACGTTGTCGGTGACAATTTCCGATCCTAATCGTTACGGGTTGGTGTAGGATTAAGCGGTTTATTTCAGGGATAACTGACTGTTTAAACAGGTTGTTTATTGATGCACCGTTAAACGCTATTTCGTAAACGTTTAGGTTTAACGTGGTGGTTTGGTTTAGGATCGCTTTTACTGTATCGGTATTGGTTGGTTTTTCCTTTCTACTTTCTAGGTTAGGGGTACAATACCCATAAATCCTAACCTTATCTGTATGGGTTAACGGATCATATTCGATAACCTTTCTTGATCCGTTTTTCCGGGTTGCCTTTTCGGTTGTCATAGGCGTTATAAACAAAATATAAACAGTATATAAACGATTATGGATCATGAATCTATTTAGGGATTGATTTTAATTGACTGTTTTATTAAAACAAACCCTAAAATCAGTCAATTTTTTTTAAAGCTGTGGGTTTGGGGTTTGGTGGTTTGCGTATTAATGAAGCATAAACGCGGGGGCAACGTCTAACTAAAAGGCTATTGCCCCGTGTTCAACGTGACTTAAAGTTTTATGCTGAAACACGGGGATAATAAACCCATAATCCACCGTGTTAGGGGTAAACCAATATGAACCCCTACACACTCAAAAAGGTGTGCAACGTCAAAAAATTAGAATCGCTTTAAAATTGGGTTTGGCGATTCACTGAATAAAACTAGGAATTGGCCACCGATACAAACCACCCAAACAAACCGCTTTTTGTACCAAATCGCATCGAATTCGGCAAATATCTACGGAAATCAATTAATGGATCAGTAATACGGAGCAGTGATCTATACTTGCCTTACTATACGAAATGCGTGAGCTGTGGGAAGGAGTTTTTCGGTGTGCTAAAGTCAGCAGTAGACGGGGCTTTCATGGCCCACGCACGCGACAGTCACCCTAGAGACTTCCGCAAATATCCCACACGACACATCCCTAGCGCACGATTCAGACAACACCAGGCCAGGAAGCACAGCTCGTCATACTGGGACACACGCCGAAACGCGAAACACCTAGCCCACATTAGGGAGTAGGCCCATAGTTTAGGAATATTCCCCCCCCTTGTTTGTTAGGTTGTCAGGTTGTCATAGGCAGAGCGGGAGATGGTTTGCGGTACAGGCTGATTCCTAGGAGCCAACCTCTAGAAGAGGGAGAAACACACAATGCAGAAAGCTTCTGTACTGGACTCCGCCCACATCGAAAAGCTCATGGTGAGCTTAGAGAAAATGTGGGCCGCATCGGACTACGCCAAACTACTCAGCGACAAGGCAAAGATAGTCGCACCCAAAGCCCGCAAAACACGCGCCGACATACAGAAAGAGATGTCGGACATCACCAAGAACCTCTGGGATGGCATACTACCAGGGGACGTTGACGCTTGCGTCAAGTTGTACGCAGAGAGAAATGCCCTTACTAAGAAGATTAACAGCGAGCTGAAGAAGAAGGGATGCGACACTGCCGTGGTTAGGACATACAATGAGGCTGCCGAGCTGTACGAGGCAGACGCTAGGATCGCCCACGAGGCGGCCAGCGGTAAGCCCGTTAAGCCCTCAGCAGAGCTGGAGCCTAACATACTAGCACGCATCGAGCTGAAGCGCGCTGAGCAGAGGAAGAAGTCCAAATCCCAGTAGGGTAATCCCTACTCCCTTTTTTATACTCACGTTCAAACCGTGAAACCCCGAAAAACGCGACGGGGTTAGGCTCCTAGGCAGTAAACTGTTGGTGGCCATACAGCGACTACTACGTACTAGCACACCTAGAGACTACGAACCCATAGGGGCGGGTAGATCGATCAGCCGGTTAATACCCGCCCTTTTTTTATATCATGGTTTAGCCCAGTGTCATAGCTGGCTCGTCGAGAAGCGAGGGCGAGTAAACATGATGAGTACTGAACCACATAAGAACAGCCGCCTAACAGATCAGATCGATGTGATCGAGCTGCTCTTAGACATCATCAAGGAGGATGAGTCTAAAATGACGAAACTCGTAGAGCAGATCGAGGACAGAATGACATCACTCATGAACCAGATCGATAACGTCGAGTACGTACTAGCCCAGTAGGAATAGGAACAGACCATGAGCGACATAGAGAAAGCCAAGAAGCTCCTGGAGGAGCAGATCGGCATACTTCCGGGTAAGCCCCTGACGATCTCGAAGGACGAGGTCTGGAAGGAGTTCGCCAAGGAGCTCATTGACCTAGCCTAAACTGAGTGATTTCCATGGATACCTGCGAATACTGCGGCGGTCATCTGGGCCCAGCAAAGCCTGTGGGCTACCTCAAGGAGCTTTTCGAGGCCCTGGGGCATGAAGGCAGCACCCATTACAAGGAGTGCACCAAGTGCTTCAGGCGTTATACGGCTACCTGCGAGGCTGGCCCCTACGTGCTTGTAAAGCCCCCGAAACTAGGTGCATTGTTCGGATAACCGGGGTCACAGCCGGATCGCCCTAAATGCGTGGGCGAGTAACAAAATGAGCTGCTTTGAAGAATTCAGAGAGTTCGATGAAGGCCTAGAGTTCTTCCTATCGGATGTTGAAGCCTGGGTAGGAGCACACAGCATCCTCATAAGAGGACTGTCTTACGGTCAAGTCCTCATAACAGAGGATAGGACATACTTCTCCCAGATTCCATGCGATGTGGATGGATTCCTCTTCATGGGACGTCCGATCGACGCGTTTAAGGACTTTATCCAACTAGACTAACCCGGGGTCACAGCCGGATCGCCCTGAAAGCGTGGGCGAGTAAATTGTTAGACACAAAAATATTGCCAAACACAGGCTTCGGTGCCAGCGTCATGGATGTCCATGGTGATGATGAAGTCGAAGCGTGGATAGGCACTCAGTCAAGTAACCGTCTGATGGTTATTAAGCTGGGTGACAAGGAGGTAGACGATGTCTCTCCTGATACTGTCCGAGCCTTGATCAGTTCGCTACAACAGGCAGTTAGTGCCAACCACAAAACGAAGTAAGTGAAACACATTGATGAATGAGCCTAGCCTGAGATACTGGAGGGCTCGCGGACTGGAGAAGCTGCTCTCACCACGACACTACCACTGCAGATGCACCAAAGGCCGAGCATCGGTTTACTACGGGCAGGACCCGGATGGCGAGTGCGTTGAAATACACTGTTCAAGGTGTGACACAACGCTAGGAGTCCTCTGGCTTCTACCTGTCACCCGCAGCGACATAGGTGCATAGCATTGACAGAGTTGCATGAGAGCTGGCTGCTGCTAGTCTACGGTCCTTCAAAGAGAAAGCCTAGAGTACGGCAGGTGCGTAACCCGGGTCTAACGGATCCAATCGAAAGAACCCGGGTGCCATTTCCGCGCAAGAGGAAGTGGTTTCATGAATATAGGCCGCCCCTCACCGTGAACCTGCACGCCGAAAGGCATGAAGTAGATGCCGAGTTCGAACAGTACAGGAAGATAGGTGAGCCACCTAGAAGGCAGAGACCTAGGCCGAAGAAATTGTTCCTGCGTGTGAGTGGACTTGTGCTGAAGGAGATGAAGTGAGCAATGGATATGGCCATCCTTGCAGCCTGTCTCTTTTATGGAGCCTTGATTCTGTACCTGATCTATGACTGGATCAGAGAGGAGAGGCGCCGATATAGAGATAGGGAGAAGCTACGAGAGTTCCTCCAGGGTGAGAAAACATGAGCAAAGCCACGTGGCCCGCCAATCTGTGCCTGTACTGCGGAGGCGAGCTGAAGCGCAAGGGTCCCTACTACGTCTGTAAAGATTGTGGGGAGGAGTATCTGCCCGAGGAGGTCGGCTTCACCAACGACATGCCCCCGAACCCATATAGAGGGGACAAACCTAAAGCCAAATAAACCTAGGACGCCAGTGAATAAGTGCCGACGTGTCGCCCCGGTTGTCATAGGCAAGATTACTGGGTTGCCATACGTCGGCGCTTTCTTGGCCAGCGTCTCCCGCGGAGCATGATCTCATCGAGACAGTTCTAGGAGAAGCGGGAGAGGGATTCGGAACCGTTATCCTCGAGCCTCAAGCCACGCAGAATTAAATAGTGGTGAGAGGTAAACGGGCCGAAGAGGGAAAGTACCCAACTTGGAGAAGATAACCCGAACCATGCGGCTGGACCGTGTGACGAAGGGTGCTGTCCGATTCGCTGAGGACGTCAAGGCAGGCGAGCCAGAGGCGATAGGCAGCATCTATCTCAAGAAGTGGGCGCTTGGAAAAGGCGGAGTCGCAAAGGCCGTGGCGGGCCTGAAAGTGGGCGACTATGATGAGTCCCAAGTGACCATTTCTATGACCGTCGACGTCAACTAGCTGCTATACCTAGGTACCCACCTATGCTACCCATCCCCCTTTTTTTACACCTACTGAGAGGCCCCTGCCGCCTGCAACGTGCATGGTTTTAGAACACGCAAGCCTCACGCACACCCATGAGGCACGGCGTTAGAACAAGCCGGCATGCAGAGAGCGGCGAGAGGGTTCACTACCCTCAGGGGCGAGGTGATCTGCATGGAACCCGAATATCGGCAGCAGCGGAAGTATCCGCTAGCCTACTATGACGGGATCGAGTGCAGCTGCGAGGAGGATCCTCCGATAGAGGAGCAGTTAACTCAGGACGCATTAGAGGAACTGAAGGCTCTCCGCAAGGGTGAGATCGAAGCTCCCGTCCTGTTGGTCTACGAGCTGGACCCTGAACCTAACAGCTGCGAGGAATGCGATTACGCCAAGTTAGGCATAGGCGGCGACGTCTGCCATGGCTGCATAAATGAGTGGAAGCTACAGTTCTACGACCCAGAGTGATCGACATGAATCCCCCGAACCCAAACCTAGACCAAGAATTTCTAATCGGACTCATCATAGTCTGCGCGATCCTGACCATCTACAACTACTTCTTCAACCCATTCAGGAAGCCTGAGTACAGGGAGAAGTGGAAGGCTGAGAAGGCCAAGAGGAAGCGGAAGCACAAGAAAGGCGACGATGATGACGATGAACTTGTGCAGGATGCTCTTGTCATGGAATATACGGGAGCCATGGATGACGACGAGGAAGAGGAGAAATGAGTTTCAGCCACAGATTCGGCGTAGGCATAGGCGGTAGTCCTGAGGACCCTTATGAACCTCCGGTTTGTAGGGAATG
>Ga0307379_10003008_pt1 | contig 24586 bp, 32 predicted proteins | sample UN2MG_FD_202237 | JGI IMG/M metagenome (GOLD analysis project Ga0307379, IMG submission 202237) | Soil microbial communities from Risofladan, Vaasa, Finland - UN-2 | ecosystem: Environmental > Terrestrial > Soil > Coastal area > Acid sulfate soil | place: Finland: Risofladan, Vaasa | collected...
GTGATTGAAGATCTCGTGTTGGAAATGGGAGGGCGCACCAAAGTGCAAGAACGACTGAACGTACTCAAAGCCGTGGTAGACGGCCAATGAAAGGACAAGAACATGCGAATCAACTGGTTGGACGATGATACGGATCTCCCCGCGCTCGACGAACAGGTACAGAAGCTCGAGCATTTCACGAACTCGATGGCCGATGGTGTCATCGACGACGACGAGCTCGCTACCCAAACCGAAGCCGTCGTTTCTGCGATGAAAGCCGTGCAAGACGACCTGACGGACGCGCAGCACGAGAAGGTCACGAAGCTCTTGGTCGAGATGGCGGCGTACAACATCATGGCTACACTTCACGAGCTGATGGCTTCGCGCCCACGAAAGACCTTCGTGGGATGAGCCGACCGAACGACGATAGACTGCGCGAAGTTTTCAACATCGTGGAACCGTATGTGGAGGACCGCTACGAGATCCCTGTACGGATTCGGGATGTCCCGGATCCCTTCGCAGGGGACCTCGACGGTTCCGAAATCCATGTCGACTACGCTGAAGACATCGAGACCGCAGTGTTCATCGTCGCTCACTTGTTCGGTCACACGGTCCAATGGAACACTTCCGAGGAAGCTCGGGGGATCGGCTACAGCATCAACCCGAACCCGACCGAAGAATTTCTGGAGCGGCTCCTGGTCTACGAACGTGACGCGTGTAGATACAGCCTCCAGCTTTTCCATGACGCCGGGGTGCATGACCTGGACCAATGGTTGTGCGACTACTCAGCCTGCGACCTACGCTACCTGATGCACTTCTACCGGACCGGAGAGAAACACCCGATCAAGTCCTTCTGGGAAGAGGGAGCCGAACTTCTTGAACCACTGCCCATCCCCGAGTTTCACCCTAAAAAATGGGTGACCCGGTTCGAGGGGATCGTCGTCTAGGGCTCCTGGAGGACGTAGTGCAGACCTTTCTTCCCTACAGCAGTTTCGAGGCATCCGCGCTCGCCCTGGACCCAAAGAGGCTCGGGAAACAACGCGTCGAAGCAGACCAGATTCTGCGCGCTCTCGAAGACCCGGACTACGGGTGGCAGAATCATCCGGCCGTGGTCATGTGGCGCGGGTACGTCCCGGCCCTCCGGGTCTACCGCAACACCATGATCCGCGAGTGGGTTGCTCGCGGGTACAACAACACGATGCCCATTTTGCGCACCGGAAGGTCCCCACGGCTACCGCCATGGATCGGATGGTCCGATTTTCACGCTTCGCACCGATCGAATTTGCTGCGCAAAGATCCACAATTTTACAGTCAGCACGGGTGGCTGGAGAAATCCAACCTCCCGTACCTGTGGCCATCGAAGATGACTGGTAGCCCCACCGAGATTCGAACTCGGACGCCCGGAGGCACGGTGTTTGAGACCGCTGCGTAGACCGTTCCGCCATGGGGCCAGAAGTACGCGTGGACGGCCTCGAACCGACACTGACTCTGGCTTAAACAGAGTGCCTCTACCTCTTGGGCTACACGCGCACGAGTGCTTCCTCGCTCCTTATCGTAAGGAGTGGCGCAATCGAGTGTCGTATGCCCGGTAGAGTGACATCGGTATGCCGATCTATACCTACCTCTGTCGGGAATGCAAGGCGCAAATCGAAGAAATCCAAAAATTGAAGGATCCGCCGCCCGAGCAGTGTCCCGAGTGTGAAGCCAAAGGCTCGCTCGAGAAGACGATGGGCGTCTCGAACTTCCAACTCCTTGGATCAGGCTGGGCGAAGGATGGATACGGATGAAAACCGAAGTCACGGTCTCCAGCTCCACCGGCTTTCGGAAGGGTGCTGTCCTGTGCATCAACGGAGGCGACGACCTTTTCATCGTCCAGGATGTCACGAGCACGACCCTCACCATCCACCCCCAACGATGGTGGCACCGTCTGTGGGCCTGGATGCGGAGTCTCTGGCCGTTCAGACTTTGGCGTTAGCCAGGTGCGCGAACCATTTCCCGAGCCAGTCGACGACCTCGTGGGGATAGTCGAAAGTCAGGGCTTCACGAGGCTCATCTTCGTTTTCATGTTGGAGCACCCAGCAGTGGTACTTGGCGTGGTTGCCCATCCAACGAACCTTGAGCCGCCACGAGAGCTTCGTAGCTGACCACAGCTCCCCCTCGTATTCGGGGTCATCCATCTCCAGCGGAAACGACAGATCCGGGAGCCCGGCATCCGACGAATTCCACCCAGGCGGCAACGTCAACTTGACACGGGGAAGTGGCCTGCCGTTCTTCACGCACTTTCGGCACCGATTCAATTCTTCAAATTGGTCGATCGGTTTTGACGTTCGACAAATTCGGCAAAAACGCGTCACCCATGATGCTACCCAACGTGGTACTCCGCCTATCAGAAAGCCTTCGTGTCCCATGGCCAACACCCAAAAACCACCCAAGCTTTGGCTGGAGTTCCTCCAGAAGAGATTTGGGCCAAAGGGCGGCCAGGAACTCGTGCCGAACACCAACCAAGAATCGAAAGAGCGGTTCCCGAAAGTTGAAGTTTTCACGCTCCTGCAAACCGACGATCGCTTTCGTCGAGTTCTCCTGAACGAGTACCGTCGCTGGCGACAGGAACGAAAGTCGGAGAAGTCCAAAGGTACGAAGAAGGAACCCTTGCGAGTCAAGAGCGATCTTCCAATGCCCCAGGGCGCTCGAGACATTCACAACCTGTTCAAAGCCGAGGGCCATGAGCTCTACTTGGTCGGTGGCGCCGTGCGGGACCACGTGCTCGGCAAAAAACCCAAGGACTTCGACCTCGCCACCGAGGTTCCTCCTGACGAGGTCATCAAGATCCTGGAGAAGGACTCCCGGTTCAACAAGCGCATCGACTTGACAGGGAAAGCGTTCGGCGTTGTTCGCGTTCACGATCCCGAAGGCGAAGAATACGAGATCGCCACGTTCCGCCAGGACATCGGTGAAGGCCGTCGCCCCGACGAAGTGAAGTTCACGACCATCGACGAGGACGTGAGCCGTCGAGACTTGACGATCAACGCCCTGTTCTACGACATGGACACGAACGAGATCGTCGACTACGTGGGTGGCATCGCAGACGCCAAGAACGGCGTGATTAAAACGGTGGGGAAACCGGCGGACCGATTCCGAGAGGACAAGCTCCGGATCCTACGGGTTCTCCGATTCGCTGGGCGTCTGGGTGCCAAGATCGATCCCGAGACCGAGAAAGCCATCAAGGACGATCCAGATCTTCACGAAGTCTCTCCTGAGCGGATCCACGACGAGTTCAGTCGAGGCATCGCGACGGCCCAGGACCCCAAGCATTTCCTCGAGATGATCGAGGAAATGGGGTTGTTCAGTCAGGTGTTCCCCGGGCTCGAAATCAGCAAGCAGTACCTCGAGACGCCCGATCCCACGATGCAGATCGTGAGCGTCCTGCGCGACAACCAGCCCAAGAAGCTCCGGAAGGTACTTCACTCGATGAAGTACTCCGACGCCCAGATTCAGAAGATCCTGTTCCTGCTCAAGATGCGGGATCTCAATCCCGACGAAGCCGCGGAGCTCAAGAAGGTCTACAAGAAACTCCAGTCGATGGAGAAGGCCGAGATAGGTGCGTCGGATCTCATGGAAGCTGCGAACGCGCTCGGGAAACCGGGACGCGACGAGGCCAAGGCGTTCGTGAACTTTGCGGAATCCCCCCCGGCGCTCACGGGCAAAGAGCTCATGGACCAGGGCATGAAGCCCGGACCTGAGATCGGCAAAGCCGTCGCCAAGGCTGAGCGCGAAGCCTACGAAGCGATGCTCGGCAAGTAGCTACCAACCTCGAGCGACGGCTCGGTTGGTGAGGATCAAGCCGTTCTCGGACGCCCACTTCTGGATGTAGGTGATCTCTGAAGCGGTCGGCATCCGATTACGGGTGCCACGAATCTGCACGACCGTCTTGGTCGGGTTGCGGACCTCGATAGTGACTTGCTTCTCCCTGCCGATGGAGAACGACCAGATGGACTTCTGGCCCTTCCCTACGCTCCAGGCGTAGGACGCGGCGCAGTGGTGAAGCTGGCGCCCCTCGTCGTGGAGAGCCTGGTAGGTGAGCAGTTCCGTGATCGAGTATCGGACCTGGATCTGTTTTCCAGTACGATTGTCCTTGGTCTTGCGGCTGGTTTCCCAGTTGCGGATCCCCGATGGCTCGAACTTCTCGGGAGGCGGAGACCGACGTTCCACCCACGTAGCTCGCTGTGCCTCCCGATTTTGCCGGTTCGCGACACGGTCAGCGACAGCCAGTTCTTTGTGCCATTCCCCCATGTCCCGCATCAAGGACCGGGCCGTGCGCCCTTTCATCACAAAATTGCCCTGGTTCTTGGCATGCTGGATGTAGTCGAGGAGTGGGCCCACTTGGGCCGGGTCGATCATGGCCTGATTGCAGAACCACTGAATGACGGGTGCCCGAAACGCTTCTTCACGCAACCCCTCCCCCCAATCGGTTTTGCAGAGGGTCTCGGCCAGTCGTCGGTCACCACCGAAGCTCTGGACCTGCGTCCACCGCACTGCCTGGGTCACCGTGATCACACCACGTTGCTGCATGAACGCGTGGGCTTGTTTTTTCGTGAACTTCACCGGGAATTCACCATCCTGGATCAGTTTGTGCAAACCAGTGCCTTGGGCCAGCTTGACGAACTGGGTGCATGAGCTGAGATCCGGATTGTCCTCGGGGGCATAACCCCGTAGCCCTCTACGAAACCAAACCTCGAACCAGAAAGCGGGCATCGGGTACTGACAGAGCAGGTGGTCAATGAGACTGCGAAGCACCGTCTCGATGGCCTTCCCTTTGGGTTTCCAGTCTTCAAGTGGACGCACCCAGTGCTCTCGGAAACCGATCAGGTGCCACAAGGTGCCCCACCCCTCTTTGCGGGCCAGGAACTTCCGATGCTTCTTGTGAAGATCTCGGAAAGGAGTAGGGCCGAATGTCTGAAGGAACTCGGAAGCGGGCCCCTCCTTCTTGACGAGAGATGCCTGGATCGCCTCTTCACGCTGTTCCTTGTAAGCGCGTTGCATCGCGTGGGGACCCGTCTTAGGCATCACCGAGCTCCTTCCAGATGCGCTTGACGGCCTCGTCACGAATGGCTTCGGAGCGGTGGTCGGTCCAGCCCTCGTCGCACATGAGACAGTGGAAAGCCGGGTACTTCAGGTACTCGACACGCTTCACGCCAACACGCTCCATCACGAACCGGTGCGGCCCCATGTCGGTCTCGACCTCGCGGGTGCTACAGAAGATGCACTCCTCGAGTGAGATGACGTTCATGGGCCGACGCGTCGGCGGATCGTACAGGGGCTCTTCTTGAAACTTGCGTCCCGAGGGCGCGGGGAGAGCCATGGGACCGGGACCATCGGGAAGCTCGGTCGAGCACGCGCAACACCGAGGGGGCGCCAGCTCATCGTCTACCACGCCGCGACAACCCTCCATAGGGCAGCGGCGCATGTTGTACGCCCAGTGATCTGGGTCGTCGAGGTCCATCAATCTTTGGGTACGAAGGGGCCGTCAGCTCCGGAGCTCAGATGATCAATACGTGACAGGAAGTCGTCGGGTTCGTTGGAGCGCACCCGATTGTCCTGGAAAGCATCAGAGCCGCCAGCTTTCTCTTCGAGAGTGATCCACGCGAGCACGGAACTGCCGGGGAAATGGTCGGGGCCCATCCGGAAACTGAGATCGCTTTCGTCGTCGGGGACCTGGAACCATACGTGGTCCTTCGCGGCCATCCGTTTGAGGCTGCTCCAGGAGACCTCGGTGCCATCCTGGAGAACGACCCGGCGCTCGTGGGGCGCCCGCATCTTGGTCTCCTGTTCAGCCGTGGGCTCCTCGGTCTCCCAGTTGGACTGCCTCCAGGGAAGATTCTGGTCCTGTGGCGCGAGGTACCCAATGCGGCCGTCCTCCATCACGTGCGCCAGCCCGAGCCGGATGAGCACGGGGTCGATCTTCATGGGATAGATCCACATGTCGTGTGTCGCGGGCCACACCTTCTCGGCAATGCTCCGGGCCTGCTGCTGGTTCTCCAGCTTGAGCAGGTTCGTGAAAAACTCAGCGAAGACCTCGTGCTTGGTCATGACTGCTTTTCCGCTTCAGCGAACTCTTTGAAGGCGTGAAGTCCCAGGGTAGCGAGCTTGGTCTTGTCGAGCTCCCATTCCTGGCACCACCCCATCCGGTGGATGCTCAAGAAACTCGACCCCTCGGAGTGCTTTTGGTGTTGGTACTCGTGGGCACCGCAGTAGCCCCACCCATCAGCCGACAGATCGGAGTGGGTGCACGTCTCGCAACTCGGGTTGATACGGAACCCGATTTCCTGGAGCACTTTGAGCTTGTTCGCGTCCATTTTCAGACCAGCCGTACATTGTACGCAAAAATGCGGGGGCCTCAAACTGAGACCCCCGCAGAGGAGCAACATCTCCACGAAAAAGCCCGGTGGGTTCAGGCTCCCACCGGGCTAGGTTTTAGGCGCTGACCTCCAGTACAACGCCAGCTCCGACCGTTTTGCCGCCTTCACGGATGGCGAACCGCATCCCGGCCTCGCAGGCGACAGGCTTGTTGAGGGTAAACGAGATCGCAGCCCGGTCGCCCGGAGTCACTGATCCCACATCACCTACATCCACCACGGCGGTCACGTCACTGGCCCCGAAGAAGAACTGCGGGCTGTAGCCGGTCCCGAAGCCGGTGTGGCGTCCGCCCTCCTTCTCCGAGAGGGTGAAGATCTCCGCCTTGCCGACCTTGTGCGGCTGGATGGAGCCAGGCTGGATGGCCACTTGACCACGCTCCACCTGATTGCGCTCCACGCCCCGCAGGAGCAGCCCGACGTTGAGCCCGGCCTTGGCTGCCGGGATGTCCTTGTGGAACGCCTGGATGCCCGTCACGACCGCCTGGATGGGCTTACCATCCGTGCGCCCGATGACCTGGACCTCGGTGCCCACGGGGATGCTCCCGCGCTCGACACGGCCCGTCACGACGGTGCCGCGACCAGGGATGGTGCAGACCCCCTCGATAGGCATCAGGAACGGTGCCGTCTCATCGCGCTCGGGCACCGTGAGATGCTCGTCCATGGCCTTGAGCAGCTCGAGGATGCAGTCGGTGTCCCCGTCATTGAGGGCCTTGAGAGCCGAGCCACGAATGAAGGGCGAGTCCGTGAACCCTTGGGAGTCGAGCATTTCCCCGACCTCCATTTCAACGAGCTCGATCATCTCCGGGTCGGCGACATCGCACTTGTTGATGAACACGACCATCTGGCTCACATTCACCTGCTTGGCGAGCAAAATATGCTCCCGCGTCTGGTGCTGAGGGCCTTGGCTGCCATCCACCAGGAGGATCCCTCCGTCCATCTGGGACGCACCGGTGATCATGTTCTTGATGTAGTCGGCGTGCCCTGGGCAGTCGATGTGGGCGTAGTGCCGGTTGGCCGACTCGTACTCGACATGCGAGGCGGAGATCGTGATGCCACGCTCCTTCTCCTCTTTTGCGTTGTCGATCTCGTCGAACGCGCTGACCTTGCCTCCATAGAGTTCGGCACAGAACTTGGTGATCGCTGCGGTGAGAGTGGTTTTTCCATGGTCCACGTGACCGATGGTGCCTACGTTCAGATGTTGCTTTTCCATTGGATTGTTGCGTCTCTTCTTTCTACTCGTCTTTCCGAGCCGTCAGCCTGATAGTGGATGGGGAAGGATTCGAACCTTCGAAGCGCGAACGCGGCAGATTTACAGTCTGATCCCTTTGGCCAACTCGGGAACCCATCCGTGAGGCGAACCTGTCCTGCGCCGGTCCGGTCGGAGGGATTCGAACCCCCAGGGCACGTGGGTTACAGCCACGCGGTCTGACCACTCAGACGTCGACCGGGAACGATCGGGAAGATCGCTCCGCAGGGCGTGCTAGGTGGTGTTCTCGGCGTTTAGCCTTCGAGCAACCCGCACGACCCGCGGAGCCATGGATAAGTTCGATACGTCGTAGTCATACTTGGCTCCTTTCGTGGTCGGGGTTGATCGTCAGGCCGCAACGCGGCGAGTTGGTTTCGTTGTAGACGAGCTCGAGCTCGTGGTCAAGAGGGTTCTGGTGAAAATGTGCTGTCCTTGGTGAAGACACTGAACTCACCGGCCGAGCACCCTTCGATCCCGGAGTCCCGATGCCACACCCTATGCTGTTCGGCGACCCACTCACCAAGATAGCTCCCAATGTAGTAGGTCACGTCGTCGGGGACCTCGACGCACTGGATCGTGCCCCATTCCTCCGGGGCCATCTCATCCCCCATCTCGTCGAAGACCTGGAGCAGGATCGGGTCATGGCGCGGGACACTATCCGGGAGGAAATAGGAGTGATCCCACCGGTCAGGAGGGTCCGGACTCTCCGACGTGTAGTGCTGGGGCTCTCCCACCAGCGGACTGTGATCCGGGAACGCCCACAATGCGTCCAGCTCTCGAGCTCGAAGGATGGCGTTCTTGGAGAGATAGAACGAGGTGCTAGATGAGATCAGGACGCGCATGACAGAGATTGTACCCGTTTCAAAGTTTCACGAATCGTTAGTGCTCGGGGAGGGATTTGAACCCTCACGGTGTTTCCACCGGCCGGTTCTGAACCGACTGCGTCTACCAGTTTCACCACCCGAGCAAAGGGCCCCAGGAGCTACCCCGGGGTTCAAGACCACGTTGTACGTGTCCCCATGCACTCGGGTCTTCCACCCGCGTCGCCAATAGCGAAGCCCCTCCTTCCGTGAAGCGTCCTCCACAGCTTTGTTTTGAGGGTGGTACATCTTGGTGCCGACGGAGAGGGTCGAACTCTCATGGGTTTCCCCACGGGATCCTTAGTCCCGCGCGTATGCCAGTTCCGCCACGTCGGCAAGTAATGAACGAGAGAGTCGAAGGGATTGATGTTGCTACGCGCTCTGCCAACTGAGCTACCCCCCGTTAATGTCGGGGGGACAGGACTCGAACCTGCGACCTCGTGGTCCTTAACCAATGCTTGTGATCTCTTCCTAGATCTCGCTCATAGTCGAGGCGAGAGGATTCGAACCTCCGACCCCTTGACCCCCAGTCAAGTGCGCTAGCCAGACTGCGCTACGCCTCGGTGCTTTTTTTGGCCACTCGTCGAGCCGCCTTCGCTTCTTGTTTCTGTTTCCGTCGTCGGTTCTTGAGGATGGGGTTGGTCTTCTCAGCCTGTTCACACCGAGCTCGATGCTCGGTCAGGAACTGATCGACCTCCTCGACGTGGGTCCCTTCGCGGGCCCACTCAACGATTCGGATAAAGTGACCTCCGTGTCGTCCATGTGATGATGTCAGCCATGATGTTGATCTCCTTGATGGGTTAGATGTCCCAGGCACATTCCTGGGTGCAGTCATCACAGCAAATGCAGAGTGCCTCGCTGTCGTCGTTGATCTCTTCCGCGTAGGGACAGGTGTGGAGCTCCTTGGCTGCGTTGCCGCAGTTGAAATTCGAGGGGCACTTATCTTCAGTGTCTTCGTCCATGTTCCTGTCCTCCGTTTCTACATTTGGGGAGCATGAGGGGAATCGAACCCCCGTAAGAACCAGAGTCCGTTTTGGGAAAACGCGTTTCACCTGCAATAACATCTTGGTTGCAGACCGACCCGAGCCTCAAACCCCGGACAGCCCTTTCACCCCCTACTTCCTTTCGGCATCCCCCTTGGGACCTGTCCGTTTTCGGTGGCTTCCAGTCTGGTCCCTCCTTTTGGGAGACCCTCAACTCGTTTTTTAGGGTGCCGTGACCATCGTTCGGCTACATGCTCCATGTGTGTGGTTTGACTCTCCTGCTGTCCGTTCTTGTCGTTGGTCGAGGTGAGAGGATTCGAACCTCCGACCCCTTGCTCCCGAAGCAAGTGCGCTACCAGGCTGCGCTACACCTCGATGGTATTCCTGGAAGGAGTTGAACCTTCGGCCCCCGGTTTCGGAAACCGGTACTCTGTCCACTGAGCTACAGGAACATCTACTGCTGCACATCCTCCGGTGGGAACTGCCCCTACAACCTCCGAGGGCTGCTCGGTGTTCTTCTCGTTGAACTACGGAGGATGCGCAGCATGGTACCCAAGGAGGGAGTCGAACCCCCGACCTGACGGTCCGTAGCCGTCCGCTCTGTCCACTGAGCTACTTGGGCATGATGTCTATGGTGTTGAAGTGATCTTCGTTGGCGTTTCCTTTTGGTCGGGATAGTGGGAATCGAACCCACCCGATACCCTGTTTCCAAAACAGGTGACCCTCCTTGAGTCCGTATCCCGATGTGGCACCCACGAAAGGATTCGAACCTTTATTCCTGGTTCCGTAGACCAGTGCCCTATCCGTTGGACGACGCGAGTGTGTTGTGTGAAATCGTGTTGAAGACAGATCTTTCCCGTAGTCGGGGAAACAGGATTCGAACCTGCGACCCTCTGGTCCCAAACCAGATGCTCTGCCAGACTGAGCTACTCCCCGAAGGTGGCTTCCAGGGGCTTAAACGACGAAGGGCGAACCCTTTGTCCGCCCTAGCCCAGTATCCTCGTATGTTGAACTTACGTTCGGAGGATACCGGGCAATAGCGGGAGCCGGCGCAGACGCACAGGGAGCAGCTCCAGACCACATAGTGGCTGGGAGAGATAGCTCGAACCGGTGTTGAGTGCGGCGTTCATCAGGAAATCCGTTAGAAAGAGAGATACTGCTGCTTTGACGCGGAGTCAAGAGCGATCTTCAATTTTCTTGTCGGTCTCAGTCCAGGACGATCTTACCGTCCGTGAAAAAGGCGAAGGCGCCTTTTTCCTGGGCATCGAGAAGCCCGATGTCCAGAGCCCGAATCTCGAGAAACTCGTAATCGGCCTGAAAATCCCGAACAAACTCTCCTGCCGATCTCAAAGACCCGAACTCCCGGGTCTTCGTCGAATACTGCCCCTCGGTCGTGACCGCGTACTTCACTCGGTAGCGTCGTACTCCCACAAACTGGGAGCAGTATAGGCTCGGGTACAATCCTGTGCCTATCTCGTCGAAACGGTATTTCCCCTATCTAGGTCCCTTTACAGATGAAGGGCCCTTCCATGCAGACCGTATCCCACCGGTTCCTCCGGAGGGTTGTACGTGGCTACGCGGAAACTCGGATCGCCAAACTCACCCTCAAGAACTACGAGAAGTTCTGTGACACGGTGGCGGATCGTTACGACTCCCTCCCCGCCATGCAGGAGGATCAGAAATGGCGGTGGGACAAACTCGCAAAGCACATCGAGAAATTCTACGATCAGATCCAGTCGCGAGTGAAGATCGAGTATGTCGAGGGACAACCCTACGACGATGCTGAGGAGATGGTGAAGAAGGTGAAGGACACCGGCACCATGCAAATCAGCAAGGACTTCAACGAGCACCCGGTTTTCACCCCCGAACAGAACCTCAAGTTCCGGGCCGTGCACGACTACATCGTGCACATCATGAACGCGGACAAAGGCATCGACTTCTCCCGCAAAGGAGAGATCAAAGCGTACAACCTGCACCGCAAGCTCGCCCCGAAAGACACATGGCCAGCTTTGTTTTCCGAGGTCGCAGCTCAAGCATGCTACGCCAACAGCCGTGGGGAGTTCCCTGAGCAAAAGATTTCGGTCCTCCCCATGTTCGACCCGGTCAACGTAGGGGACTGGGCAGACGGGCGCCCCGTTGATCCTGAACAAGCCAAAGGCGGCCCTGCGCGGGGCCGGAAGACTGGGCCCTCCATGGCGGAACGTGGAGAGATGTGGCAGCGCTTCATCACCGAAACGGTCCCGAACACAAACCCGGACTCACGAGAGCAACACCCCCAGGTTCAGCGCAAAACCTTATGGCAACACGGCGGTGCCGACCGTACCCGTGTCCTTCAAGAGTGGCAGCAACTCCTCAAGACCCCGAAGGCTTGAGACGTCGTTCATTTCCACACTTCTTGCGTCAGCTCGAGCAGGGTCCCGTCCCGAAACTCAACTGTGAACGTCACGCGCACGAGCTCGACCTTCGTGGGGTGCGACGGTCTTGCCAGCAGCGTCGCACGGCACGCAGCGCGCAGCCGAGACTCCGTGCGGGCGTCCAAGATCACTTTTTGGGCTCCCGATCCCAGATGGGCCGCGCACGCTCGGGAAGCGGCTCGACCATGATCATGTTCCGACCCATGGCCGAGTAGAAGCCATCCCTTCTGCCGCACGTCTCGCACCGGAAACTCGGCCTCTGCATCAGGCCCACCATCACACCCACGTGGACGCGGGCCCGGTTCTCCTTCTCCCACCGCGCCTTCCACTTCTTGCGGATGCGTTTCTTCCGCTGGTACCGGGGACGGTACGTGGGCACCACGAGCGTCCTGATGTCACGTAACTTGCCCCCGCAAGTGCATGACATCTCGGTGACGTGTCCTGGGACCTCGAGTGTCTCCAGGTCTTTCATCTGACGGATGAGGCTGAAGGCGTCGGTCATTCGTTCGCCTCGTGGTTGGGACCGTGGTCGTGGATGAACCCTTCGGGATGGTCGAACTGGTCGAAGATGTAGCCCTTGTCTTCGCTGTCTTCGATCAGGCGAACGGAACAGTTCGTGGGGTTAGGCTCCTGGTGCATCCACTCCCACGGCTTGTGCAGCCACATCTGGAGGAACGCCCGGTTTGTGGTGCCGTGTCCGACGACCACGATGTTCTCGATTCCATGTTTCTGGGCATCACGGTGAAATGTGCCGAACGCCTGGTGGACTCGCATGCACACGTCGATACGAGACTCACCTTGCGGCATCTTGGGCCACATCTTGCCCTCGAACTTCTTGCATTTCTCGTAGTACGCCTGCTCGCGCGGGTAGTGCTTCTCCCGCTCTTCGTCCGACAGGCCATCGAAGACGCCGAACTGCTGTTCGTGAAGAAGCAGGTGCTCGCGTTGATCGAGGAACCAGCTCATGCCTTTGGTACGAGTTTCGGCACCGTCGATTGCTGCCCCGTGGGGAAGGCGACAGGTTTCCACAATCCCGGCGGCAGTCTGTCGCGTCCGCTTGTAGGGGCTGTGCCACAAACGGATCTTCGGGATGCGTCGGGCATCCGGATCGGACTTCAGCAACCCGGTTACGTGCGTCTCGCTGGTGAGGTGCTTGGCAAAATACTCGGACAAAAAGTTGCCCGCAGCCTGGGCCTGCCGGTGCCCTTCCGGGGCGAGCTCGATGGCGTGATCGGCGACCCGCGTGTTCTCGCTCCAGTCTTGGTTGGCGACCGACATTCCGTGACGTACTAGAAAAATTCTCACAGCATTCTCTCCTTCAGGACTTCCATGATTCGGTTTGGGCAGACCGCGTGTGCGGTCATCTGCACGTAGAAACATCCGCAGGCCGTGCAGATGAGGCCCACCACAGCCCCGGCATCGGGGCTGGGGCGGATCGGTCCTGGATACCACCAGTCCGCCTTGTACTTGAGGAGACCCCCCTGCGGGTCTCGGCGTGGCGTATGTCCAAGATCTGTCATCTTACCGTTTGTACCCCTATGGGGCGTACCACTAGTGAGATGCGACGTTGGACCCCCGTAGCTGTCATGGGCCTGCTGGCCTGCGCAACCGTCCTTGATCCCGCTGGAGCCGAGGAGCCCCCTGTGGGGGCTGTGGAGACGTGCGCCGAACCCGAGCCCCCGGAGTACAAGCGGAGCGACTGGGGGCGCTGGGAGGACGCTGACGGCGACTGCCAGGACACCAGGCAGGAGGTCCTCATCCGGGACAGTGTCGAGCCCGTGATTTTCACGGATGAGAAGGAGTGTCGGGTCGTTTCCGGCCAGTGGGTCGATCCCTACGATGGGGAGGTGGTCACCGACCCCTCGAAAATTGACGTCGACCACGTCGTGGCCCTCCGGGATGCCCACGACTCCGGCGCATGGCAGTGGGACAAAGATCAGCGCATCGCCCTGTTCAACGATCTCGATAACCTCAAGGCCACCTCGGCCTCGACGAATCGATCCAAAGGAGCCCGGGGTCCAGACGAGTGGCTGCCACCGATGGCCTCAGTCCGATGTGGTTACATCGAAAAATGGCTTGCGCTCAAAACGAAACACGGGCTCGAGATGTCGGAAGCCGAGGAGTCCCGGGTCACCTACATGCAGAAGATCTGCTCGGTGAACCAGGTGCCCGTACTTCCGCAGAACTAGCTATTTGCAGGCGATATGCTCTTTGGTCGTGAACCGCTGACCCCACGACCCGTCACCGAGCTCGCACTCGTCCCCCGTGGGGGTGCAATCCGTGTGAGCCGAAAAACCCGTGCACGGAGGGACCAGGCAACGGTTCGAATGGTTTTTCTGGAGCAGGGCCGACAACGTCTTTTCACAGTCGGTCTCGTCCTTCGAGCAGTGGTCCGAAGCGTCATTGTCCTCGGTGAAGGCTGCGCACGCCACGGGAACTTTGGGTCCCTTGGCTGGGCACCCTGCGAGGGCGATACCGAGAAGGAACGTACCGGAAAGGAAAAGGCCGCGCTTCATGAGCAGCACTCTACCCGGATTTTTTGCGTGCATCGACAATTTCTTCGGCACGCGCGACGAGTGACCGCACAATGTCGGCGAGTGTGTACTTGGCACCCGGAGGATTGTTGGGCACAAACTTGTTCGGTCCGATGTCATCGAAGTGCACGATCTGGAACGAGTAGGACGGCTTCCCTCGGATCTTCTCCGAGATGATCAGCCCCACTTTGCTGTCCGGATCTTCGATGGTTTGGATTTCTTCCCAGACTCCCTTGCGGGCTCCAGACTTCTTCGATTTTTGATCTTGGTCACTCATTTTTGCGAAGTATTTTCTGTTGTGCCAGGTCCAATCGTACCCGGGCTAAAGCCATCTCGTACTTTTCTCTCTCGGCCCGTCCTAGATCCCTTCCAAGTTTGGTGTCGTCGGGATCGTTCCACCGCTGCTTCCCACAACTGTCGCAGGTATCGGAGTTCCACCGAGACTGGCCACCACAGAACCGGCAGTCTCGTATCAGGGTTTGGGAAGCGGTGAAGTCGTTGTAGAGCTCGTCTACGTTGATGTCCTCGTCGATCTCGGGCCAATGGATGCCCATACCCTCGGCGATGAAAGTCCAATTGTTTCGCTGCGATGAGGTCGCTTGTTTGAGGCGATTTGTCAGGGGTACGACGAAATCCGTACCGTTCGTCAGCGTGATCTGGAGGCCCTCGGTGACGAAGGCGATCTCGAGCGCTCGGAGGAAGTCGTCCGCCATCGAAAACATCCTACCGAAGTTTCACAATAGTCAGATGTGGCAATCGACCAGGGTCAATTGGGTGTCAGGAGGCAGGTCATCGAACAGACGCTGGATCTCTTCGTTCCACTTTTCCTGGTCCTTGTCTCCACTCGACATGCCCCACCAACCCATCTCGCCCTTCCCGTACCATTTGCCGTCCTTGACGATGGCGTAGGGGATCATGGCGCGGCGCCGCATTTTCTGGGCGTACTCTTCTTCGTCGAAACCGTACCAGGCCACCGGGCACCCCCAACAGAGCGTCCGTGCCTCCTGGATGGCCGGCTGCCGGTTGTAGTCCTCCCGGGCCTTGTCCATGGCCAGACGCTTGCGTTTGCCCTTCTCTTTGTCGTCGAGGTCCGTAGCGTTGATCTCTTCATCGGCTTGATCGGACTTCTCACGAAACACCGACCAGGGTTCCGGCTTGCCATGCTTCTCGAAGATGGCCCTCCATTTCCCGAAGCTCTCACGAGCCTTCTTCTCGTCCAAGTCTCGCCCACGTTCGAAGTCGATATCGCTGATCTTCGCCTGGTCGACTTTGCGGAGTCCGTCGTAGTCCTCGTACTCAGGCTTCCCCTCGCGCATGGTCATGCGCTCGAAGGTGCCAGGTTTTCCGAGGTTGTCACGGCTGTACTCGACGCCATCCTTGAGAGGAAACCATCCCCGGTAACGACCACCGACGACGTACCAATCCCATTGGGCTTTGGGGTTCGTGCGGTCGACGCACTTGACGATCTCATCTTTCTCGTCGAGCTGGGCGTAGCCGTACTTGTGCGTGTCGTCTAGGTCCGGTTCTTCCCCGTGCTTGACAGGCTCCCAACCGTGGCTGTACTCGCACCACTCAGCGAAGGTCTTCGCCTCTGACATCGGAACGTCGACCTCCTCGTAGCCCTCTGGGATGAAGTGAACCTTCCCACGATGGCCGCGTCCGTCGCCCCAATCCTGGGACGTGTAACTGAACGAGGTCCCATCCGGGAGACGGCTGCATCCCGTACCAAGAAGCATCCCGGTGTTCCCAATGCCCGCAGCCTTGAGCTCTTCCGCCGTGGGCTCCCGATGGAATTGGTCGTCGTAGCGGTCGAACAGTTTGCCGTCCGAAACACGCTTGAGCATGGACAGGGTCTCGCTGTTGTACTCCTTCCGAACCTCTTCCGTTTTGTCGAACTCCTGGACGTACTGGTCGTTGTTTCCGGTGCACTCGAACTCGTGGAAGGGAGCGAGAAGTTCCTCGTGATTGTCTCCGATGACGAGAACTGCGAAATGGCTCATGATCTATTTCCTTCCTAGGCGGCGCGGGCCTTGCGAACACGATCCAGAAAATTGCGTGCGTCTTCGTAAGTCTGGATAGCCTTCTGGATTTCGCTATGGATGCCGACATTGTCGAGGCACTCACTGATGGACCGGTCGATGTCTTCTGGAGTGATCTGGACATGATCGATCAGGAGACCCTTGAACTCGACCCGCTTTTCCGAGTCGAACTCGCCGATCGTGAACTTCTCAGTCCGATTCAACCACTTGATCAGGGCTTCGGCTTCGACAGGGTGGTGGTCCACGAACGTCGTGATCTTGTTACGCCACACCCCATCCACGACCTTGCGGATCACATCGCCCGTCGCGCCCTCGAGCTTCTGGGCCTGGGCTTCCCACACCTTGTCCGTGTAGTGCGCCGTGGGCATGTGCTCGACGAAGTGACGAAGGGTGCGGATACGGTCCTTCTGATCAAGCTCGCCACAGATCACGACCTTGGAGAATCGCCGGATCATTGGCATCGGAATGCGCTCAGGGTTGTTCGTGCTCCCCCACAACGTGATGCGGGGATAGTGAACGACACCGTCCATGAGCTGCTGGAACTCGAGCCGCAGATTGAAATGGCTCTTCTTGTCATCGTCGTTGAGAACGGAGTCGATCTCGTCGATCAAGATATGGACGTGCTTGTCCGCTTCCTTCTCGAGTTTCACCGCCTCGCCGAACAGACGCTTGGGATTCTTCTGTGCCTCCCCGGCCCAACAGGTGTTGAAATCGGAGCCCACGGCGAAAATACCGATGGAGTCCTTGTTGCCCCCGACGCCACGGAGAACTTCCGTCTTGCCACAGCCCTGGGGACCGATCATGAGCACGTTGTTCTTGTCGGCGGACTTCGATGGGGAAGTTGCCACGAACAGATCGTGCCACTTGGCCGTTGCCTCGATGTGCTGCGCATGATTCCGTAGGTCATCGTAGCCGGACCCGAAAATCTCGTCCAAGTTGACGGTGGGGCGAGTGCCGGGGATGACCTCCAGGGCTCCGGGGGCTTTGCCCAGGAAGCTGTTGCCGCTCCCGACCTTGCACACGTAGAACGTGTTCTCGTCCTTGTAGTAGTTGTAGAGTTCAGCCTTGCGCTCCAGGATGTAGCGCACGATGGCCGCGGCCTCCACACCCTCTTTCTTGAGCAGGAGTACGATGCGACGCATCGTCTCGTTTTGGAAGTTCAGGCTCCAACGCTCCTCGGGGGACATCAACGACGTCTTCTCCTTGTAGGTCACGTTGTTGGGGTCCAAGTCTTCCAGGATCGCTATGGCCGCGTCGAGATCTCGTCGCTCAGTCGTTTGTTTGCGTCGAATCTCCGGAAGGAACTCTCGGCTCTGCCCGATCATTTTGGTGAACAATTGGTAGAGTTCTTCCCCGAAAGTCCAGAGGCCCTTCAGGTTGTCGGTAATCCAGTTGATGAACTTCTCAGGCTCTTGGATGAACATGAGGGGCAGACCACCCCGAACACCCTCCGCCATGGCGATTCCTTTCCGAACCGAATAGGCGGAAATCTCGTCGGGCTTTTTCCCGTCCTGGATCTCCCCGTGACCGTCCACGTTCTCGAAAATGGCAAGCGCCACATCGGTCGTGATCGGTGTGTCCTGAATCTCAACCCCGTCCTTCGTGTGACGTTGTTGGAGTTTCCGACGATAGCTCTCGAGACCATCCGTCGTGTGCCGGGTCGTATTCACGATCATGCCTTTGAAATGATCGAGACGAGCGAGGGAGTTCGCGAACCGCTGGAGCACTGGCATGTTGATCGTGAACTCCGCGACCATGTGCTGAAGCTCATCGAAATCGGTGACAGTGTCCGAGAATTTACGGTCCCGTAGCATGAGTCGCCCCGGCTTGAGACCCATCGCCGTGGTGAGCAACTCGTCCACGATGCTACGAACCGAGCTTGCGATGGCAAGTACGAGACCGAGGAAGTTCTCCCCTGAGACCTGCTCTTCATCAAAAGACACCCCATCAAACCCACCCCGACGCCGAGTGTTCATACGAGACACCGAAGCTACAAGGCGCGTGGACTTCTCGAGCTCTTCGATCTCAGTCTTGAGACCATCGTTGAACTTGTCGAGACGCTTGATGAACTTGTCGAGCTCATTGACGATGTCCTGGTCTACTGACTGGAGCAGATCAACAAGTCCGTAGAAAACGGAAGGATCGAGGTCGCGGGTGGAAACTTGGTTGAACATGGAGGTCCTCAAGGGCAGTCCTCCCTTCTACTCCGAAGTTCACGGATCGAGCCCCAGATGCGCCAGAAAGGCTCGAGAGACCCCTATGGGCTGATCCCACCTGGGTTTACTGGGTTTACTGGGCCAGCAGGTAACCCACAAGCCCCAGAGCGATCGTATGCACAAAGAACGAGACGATCAGCGCGGTCCTGGTTCGATGGAGCGACTGGATCAGATCGGGATCAATCTGCTCTTCTCGGATATACGACGAATGGTTCATAGCGGTCCTTCTACAGTACCGCGGCAGGTCAACCCCGGATTTTCACGTATAAAGAGTGAGATGGACGTTCGCAAAATCAACATCGAAGGGTTCTACCCGAGCCAGAACGTCACAGACGTGTTCGTCATCGAGGGCTTCTTCGATGAAGTCGAATGCCGCGAAGCTCGACACAAGCTGGTCGCAGCCGCCAAAACCCTTCGTGTAGATGACAGGTTTCGCAACAACGACCGCATCACGTTGATGGACAACCACACTCGCGCGCAGAACGTCTGGATCAAGCTCGAGAACGCCATCACGCTGTTTCGGGAAGAAGGATTCGTTCCAGTGGGATGCAATCCTCGGTTCCACGTCTACAGCTACAACAAGCCCGGCGACAAATTCCCATTGCACGCCGACCAACCGTACATCCTCGAGGACACGATCAGCTTCTACACGGTGCTGATCTACCTCAGCGACGACTACGAAGGCGGCGACGCGCTCATCGGCGGCACTGCGAAGCTCAAGCCCAAAGCTGGGACCGCAATTGTGTTTCCACACTACATTCTCCACGGAGCCGCGCCTCTCATCTCGGGGACGCGCTACACGATGCGGACGGACGTGATGTACCGATCCGACAAGCTACGACAAGTCCACAACTTGGGTCGCAAAGAAGTCCTCCCGTGAAACAACTCGACTGGATGCACAAGGTAGTGGGGCCGTTCTTCAACGGTACGGCGCCATCGGTTTGACCTCGGCCGGGGGCAGCTTCGGGGCATCCCTCTCGCGCTGCCACGCCTCGGGCGACAGAATGTCGATCTCATCGCTTGCCAGCCATTGGTCGAAGTACTCGTCGTACCAAGCCTCCTCCAACGCCGCCGCCTCCCGGTTCAACCTGCAAAGGAGCTCGTCATCCCTGACCGCGACCGCGACAATGATGCCGAGCACGACGAAAAGGAACACGGTCACGGCGCCCCCTTCGGGGCCTCGGCGTACTGGACCTCGGGCGTCCCCGGCCCGAGAGGGCACCCGCAGTCCTCCCCCTCATCGGGCGCCGGGTGCTGTTCGTAGTGACAACTGTGCGGGGGGATGCTGATCTCGTGGTAGACCCGGTCGGAGACGGTTTTCCACGACCAGGCCGCCGGGTACTGCCGCGGCGGCTTTGAGAGATCGCGGGTGTTCACCACGATTTTCCCGTCTCCATCCTCGCACACGAGGTGTGGGTGGGGATCCTCGACGCATCCGTACATGGAAGTCGTCACGAACATGAGAATGAAGATGCGGTTCATAGCGTGACTCCAAACCCCATGCGCTTGCAGCGATCTTCGGGGAGCTCTTTCAGGAACCGCGAAGGTACGGCTCGTTCGGGACGTCCGGACTTCAACCGAATCCGTGCCAGCGTAATATCGAGTTGGTCCATCGCCCTCGTGATGGCCACGTAGGTGAGACGCCGCTCTTCTTCGATCTCCTGGTACTTTCCACTCTCCTCAGCCGCCTTGATGCTGTTGAAATGCGGAAGAAGGTTTTCTTCGAACCCGACCAGGTGGATGTGGGGGAACTCAAGACCCTTCGACGCATGGATCGTCATCAAGCTCACCGCCGGCCCCGACTCTTTGTCGAAGCTCGACACCAGGGCAACATGCTCAAGGTAATCCTCGACCGTAGCGCCGGGGTGTTGGAGTGTGTACTCGGACAAGTCGTTGGCGAGTTCGTTGACGTTGTCGAGCTTTTGCTGCGCTTTTTCACGCTGGACGAGACTCTTGGAGCCATTGATCGTCTTCTGCAAGGATGCCTTGTAGCCCGTAAGGGCCATCATGGAATCGTAGAAATCGAGCAAAGTGAACGAAGCGTCCTTGGCCTTTGCCAGGTCAAGCAGGATTTTCCGGAGAGCCAGAGAGTTCTCGTCCTCGGACTCTTTGAGGGCCTCGAACATGCACAGATTTTTACGAGCTGAGAAGGTTTTGAGTGCCCCCATCTTCTTCGGCCCCATCCCACGACTCGGGACGTTGGCCACCCGTAGGAGGTCCATATCGGCCTGGGGGTTCACCGCCAACCGGAAGTAGGCCAGCACATCCTTGACCTCTGAACGGTCATAGAAACGTAGACCACCGACGATGGTGTACGGGATGCCATGGAGACGGAGAGCCTCCTCGATGGGCCGTGACTGGGCGTGGGTGCGGTAGAGGACGGCGTGGTGTCCCCACGGGTCCTTGATGCTCTGGGCGACGGCTTTGGCTTCCGCACGGTCATCGGAGAACAGGGAGACACGTACTAGATCTCCATCCTTGTTGGCTCGAAGGGTCTTGCCCAACCGTTTGCCGTTGTGAGCGATGACCGCGTTGGCGCAATCGAGGATGGGAGCCGTGCACCGGTAGTTCTCCTCGAGTTTCACGAGCTGAACCCCGGGACGTGCATTGAAGTCCATCATGCCGTCGGGGTTCGCCCCGCGCCATCCGTAGATCGATTGATCGTCATCACCGACCACGCAGATTTCGCCATTCGTAGAAAGCAGATCAACCATCTCCATCTGGATGGCGTTGGTGTCCTGGAATTCGTCCACCAAGACATGCTTGAATCGACGAAGAAGCCACTCGGCTTCGGTCCCCGCAGCATTGCGAAGAAGGCGGGTGGCGTTGACCAGAAGATCCGCGAAGTCCATCGCGTTACTTCGGAGCAACGCCTCCTCGTATCGAGCGAAGACCTCTTTCACGATCCGCTGCAAAGGACGCGGCACGATGGATTCGTCGTGTTCGACTTCTTTCGGCCCCTGGTCTTTCCCCTTCATCTGTTGGATGAAGTGGTGGAGCAGATTCTCGGTGACCTTCCTGCCCTTCGTATCCACGTCGGCAAGCAGAGCTCTGACGAGAGCTTTCTGGGAGCTATCGTCGTAGATCGTGAAGTTCTTCTTGTAGCCGACGAGATCACAGTGCATTCGGAGCATCCGCAATCCGGTCGCGTGGAAGGTCCCGATCCATGCCCCCTCGGGGATGCCCATCTTGGAAAGACGAGCTCGCATTTCCTTGGCCGCCTTGTTCGTGAACGTGACGGCGAGGATGCGCTTGGGATCGGTGCCTTCTTCGACGATATCCCCGATACGGTGGGTAATGACTCGAGTCTTACCGGTTCCCGCACCAGCGAGCACCAAGAGGCCACCCCCTCGGTGCTTCACGGCGTGGGCTTGTTCTTTGTTCAGGGACACGTCGTTCTTTATACGCTAGCGGTCGAACATTGCGGCGACTTGAGCCAGCGCCATCTGGGTCATTTTGTGCGTGGTCAGGAGGACCGCGAGGGTCTCCGGAGGGAGCACTACACCATCGAGAGTGATGGCTGGAGTCACCGAGCCGTCCTCGGGATTAACAACATGAATGCCCAGACCTTGAGCAGTCACGAAGGCGCTGGCGATGATCCCATCGTCCCAGTCGGCTTCGATCCGTTCTTTGACGTCAGGACGAAGAGTGACTTTGGCGCCGAGGTAGAGAGCAAAAGGGTCGTTGGTACTGGAATCGCTCATATCCCTCCTTGTACTCCTTAAATAGGCGAGCCCCCCAAGATGTAACCTCACGAGGGGGGCTCTGATGTTTCCGGGCTCAGGGTCTCTGATCCCGGCACTGATTTTCACGACAACGGCAGGTGCCAGCTCTTACGACGAAAATCCGCGTCTTGACGTTGGACCAGGCCCTCGTGTGTGTTCGGGAAGCTCAAGTCTTGCACTTGAGCGGGAGCGCGTCTCCGCTTCCCATTGGTGAGGGCCCAAGGAATCTAACCTTGATCTCGGACGGTGGTGTAGCTGATCAGAGAGATGTCGAGTTCCAGTGTGTTGTTGAGATTGGGAGATAACTTGAGCTTCATCTTGGTCTCCTTGTTTGGGACCAACCGGAGCATCTTTGCTCCGGCTGCGTATACCAATTCCGCCACCCCCGCATAAATGGTGCGGGGAGAAGGGATCGAACCTCCAAAAAGGTCCCAGAGACCGTTGTTTCAGATTTAGCTTGAGCTTGAGTTTGTCTCCCTATGGGAAATCTTGGCCTCCTTCTCGGCGCAGTTGGGGCAGTTGGTAGGCATTGAGCTTCCAGAATCACCCCAAGACATGTCGTCAGGATCGAAACTGTATTCCTCTTCATGGCCACACACGTCGCACTCGTACACTTCGACGTGATAGGTTTCTTTCCAAAGAAGAGGCATGAACACTACGCGTTCTTGAACACGAAGTCGAGGACCTTGCGGCCCACCTTCTGTTCGTTGACCTCCATCGAGTTGGCCTGTTCGCGAGCGAACTTCACCGCATCCTGAAGGATCCGAATACGGTCCAGCATGCGCTTCTTGTCCGGGCGCGGGAGAGCACCCGAGAACTTGATGGTGGTCCAGTGACCGATGATCACGTCTTCGGTGATGAGCTGCGTCTGTGCAGCGTGCTCCGGAGTCGCATCGTAGAGGACGATGGGCTTCTGGAGCTTTTTCGTCTTATGCGTCTTCACCGGCTCGCTCCGGAACAAACCGGAGTTGGGATCCAGTGACCACTGCTCGGCGGGATCGAGCTCCACGACCTTCGACACGAATGTGTGAAGATCCTTGAGCTCCTTCTCGAGGAACAGCATGTAAGTCACAGGCACGTTCTCGAGAAAGACTTCGCCGTCCACCATGACGTCCGCACGGGCCGAGCAGTTCGCCCAGTCCTTCGTGGCTGTCACGTCCATCAGGGTCGTGATTCGGTCCGTGACCTGCTCGATGACCTCAGACGCTTGGTGTTGGACGTGCTGGCGTTCGTCCGGGAAGCTTTCACCATCCGCGTCCTTGGGCACGAAGGTCTTGTGGTGTCCCGTCATGAGGACGGGCTTCTGGGTCGCTTGATGAAGGGCCGTGATCTCGGCGTAAAGTTGGGTCTTTTTGCCCTTCTCGATGGCGAGAATTTGGTTCAGTTTTGGCATCGTCTTATCTCTTTCAGTTTGAAGTTGAAGTTGAGTCAGGGCTTATACCCGGACCCCATGTTTTCACGAAGAGGTTTCTCCGTGAAGTTTCAGTTTCTCGGTGAGGTCCTTTCGGACCCGGCGCAGGAATTTGGCCTTCTCACGCCATTTGTGGCCCCAAGACGTGAGGTCCCGAATCCGACGTTCCAGCATCTCGATCTTATGATCCTTCTGGCGAATCTCGGTCTTGAGCGTGTGCTCGATGGCCTCAAGTCGGGGGTTGATTCCGAACATCAGGATGCCTCCTTCGTGGCCGGCGACGGGTTCTCAGTCTCCGACAGGATGACCATCTGGGAGTCCTCACGACGGAGGACAATACGTTTGCAGACAACCTCCTCCCAGAGTTCGTCGTCGTCCCACTGCTCGTCCGTGAGTTCGTCACCGTCGGTGGACGCTTCGAGCTCATGCTCGTACCTCCCGAGGGGCTTGAAGATCCGAGCATAAACCCCGACGCTGATCGTGCCGTCTTCGTGGAACTCGGGGTCGAGGTGCCCTCCGTATCCCTCATCCAAGGACGGGGACTCGAGGGCCGCCCACCCGGTGGTCGGATCGCTGAAGTCGAAAAACTTGAATTCGTAGGGGCCTCCCCACACGCAACCGTTAACAACGAGCGTGTTTCCATCAGGACTGAGCCAGTGGGCTGCCCAACAGAACTCGAATCCCTGGTACCCCCTGGCAGCCTTCCAGATCTTGTCGTTGTACTCGGCCCCAGTATCGAGGTTCGCGATCGTCTGGCCCATGTAGC
>Ga0307379_10003010_pt1 | contig 24578 bp, 31 predicted proteins | sample UN2MG_FD_202237 | JGI IMG/M metagenome (GOLD analysis project Ga0307379, IMG submission 202237) | Soil microbial communities from Risofladan, Vaasa, Finland - UN-2 | ecosystem: Environmental > Terrestrial > Soil > Coastal area > Acid sulfate soil | place: Finland: Risofladan, Vaasa | collected...
TGTTACTTGTGCTAGTTACATACGCAATAGGATAAATTGGGTTAGATCCAGCAGTAAGCGAATACGTTAATATTGTTAACTCTGTATCTATCTCACCAAGATCATCTACATCGCTTATTGCTCCAGTACCCTTCTCAAGCGTTACGCCAACCAAAGATGGTGGTGTTAAATCTGCACATATAATACCAGAGCCAAGTTTAAACAATAATTGATCTGGCACTTCAGTTAGGTTAGTAACTTCATCAATTCCGTATTCAGTTGGGTCAAAATCGTAATAATCAGCTATCGCGGGGTACCCATCTGCGTAGTCGGTTTCACAGTCACTATTATACGAGCCGTATAGTCCATCGGTTCCGATGATTAAATCTTGAGTTATATGCACCATTGTGCCGTCAAGTTCGGCCAACGGGTTATAATCAGCGGTAGTAAAAATTGCGTGGGTTACTTGATACGATCTCAGATCGTGGGAACCCAATCCGGAAATATCTGGCTCAACTCCATTACCAGCGTAAATCAACGGAGCGTCATCCCACACTAAAGTCTCATTGCCATCCGACGCTATTTCCAATCTTGCGTTCAACGGATTGGTTTGAAACTGACTCAATTCTCTGCAATCTCTACTGGTCCCAGCATAATAGTCATCATACGGCTTAGCATCATAGACAGAATGTGTAAAATCATTTTCTAAATTGGACATACTGACAAATCTATGACCGGGAAATAGCATCCACGGTAAGCTAATTTGCAGTCCAACTCTTTTAGCTGTGGCCGGTTCTTTATAAACGTCTAACAGCGTCTCCATTACTAATCTGTTGCTGTAATAAAGTTGCTGCGAAACGTCAAGCCCCTTCCAATTTTTAATCCTTTTATGTAATTCTGAATTCTCGAAAAATGCAGTCTTATCAAATAATGTACCATTGGGAAGAGTGAAGTATCTTCCATTCCCCAATGGCAGCGAACACGGGTTGCACGATATATATTCTGTCAAATCGACTATTCGATCTTCGTGTAGCTCGTCTTTAACTCTTCCTTTATAACAATAATCGCTGGTATTAGTTGTTAAATCGCAAACCACATCTCTTTCATCTATGTCATGATCTTGATCGAATTCAACGGAAATGTCCTGAACAATTCTGTCCTGACCGAACATCGCCAACCCACAACCAGCGCTATTCAGACTTAAATTTAGATTAGACAAATCACCAAGCGTCATTCTTTGTGATGATGTTAAATCTTTACTCGTTCCTTCATCTTTCCATGCATCAAATTCAGCCTCCAATGCGGCCAAAATCTTGCGTCTAGCTATCAGATCAGCTTCTTTAAATCCTCTATCTTCTAATTCATCACACTGCTCACCATCTAATGGGATAATTGCTGGTGGTACTTGCAATTCCCCTGCATCAGTGCCGGGTCTTTCTTTATAATCACCACCAACGCAGAAGTCGGTTACATTGTAAACTTCTGATATATCAACGTTGAATGTAATTTTGCGTAGTAATGAATGGAATGCCTTAAATTTCAATACGAATTCTATCAAAAACTGGAAAAGGTTTGGCGTTATGATTTCGCCATCCTTAAACGTGATGTTTAAATCGAATCTATTACTGCGTAACTTGTCTAATTGTGGCGGCAGTGTGATTTTTTGTCTTTGATATTGAGCAAATACGTACAATTTTAAGTCAGAACCATCTTGACTTACGAAATCCTGATGGCCATCAAAATTCAACCTTATTGTGCTAGTGTCTCTATTAAATCCTACGCTTTCCTTCGATATGACAGATGTTCCGACAGAATAATCAAATAAACCATTATTCGTTATCAATACTTGAGAAAAGCCTTCTAGGGCAGCAGATCCAAGTTGGTCTGTTATTGAATCTGGAGTATGAAATCCAGCCAAATCAATACCACAAGTTGCTGAATTCAATGCTTCAAGGTTGGTAGTGGTTGATGTGACCAATGTCGATAAAATAGTATCCGCTGCGCCACCATCAACAACTAGATAAGCGTGCAATGTGATATTGCCGTTAGATTCCGGTCTGTACAGTAACGGCACCTCTGATTCACCAAAACCAGAGGTGCTGTACTCATTCAATAATAGATCATATTGGCATATTGATGTTGATTCGATTTGATCTTTATCTAGTGGCCCGTCAGGCAAGTCTTCATCTGGCGCAACAAACCCTTCACCATTAGATAGATACCACAAGTTTATTATATCAACTGTAAATCCGAATATTTCAAATAGTTCCCGTATAGCTCTTTTTGATCCCTTTAACTTCTGTAAGTGGACACCGCGCTTTACCATTGCAAAGCGCACTCTATCACTTACATCTGGGAAGTTTGGTAGATCAACACCAATTAAATATGATAAATACGGTACTAATTGGGCCGGTATTCTATCAACCCAGTTAATTCTTCTTAATAAGCTCTGTTCATCAAACACATTTTGTAAACTGTCGGCTAACGGTCGCCAAAAGTTTACTACATCCTGTTCATCTTTTGAATCATTTCCATCGAAATATAACGATGGCATGTTATCAACTGCGGCTTGATGCACTTCGCCGGGGCAAGCAACAATTAAATCAAACATCGACAACCCTTCTTGGGTGCCGACACATGCAAATTGCTCGTTTACTGCAATTCTTCTATTATAAGTAGCTTCCCATACAAACTTATATCTATTAGACGGAAGCTCGACTGTCGGAATTGAAAATCCAGATAAATCATAATATTCAGCGTCTGGATAGTAAATAACCCTACCAGCTACGCCATTATCGATCTGTGTTTCTATAAAATCGCCTTCAACAGCGTCAGCGCGGTCAATCTCTACCCAAGTAGATCCAACACGACGAAAAAAGTTAACAGCATCAAAATCCAAACGAGCGTTAACAATATCCTCTGTATTAAGGCTAATAGAAAATCTTTCAAATTCGGGTACCTTTATACCCTTGTGGTCATAACCAGCCACAATAGCTTGTTGAGGAACATCCTCAATAAAGTATCTTAGAGTTAAGATCTGCGATCCGGGTATTTCTATGCCGTCTTTATCTCTTCTGTATGGAGCCACAAGCACTAACGGCATACTATATGGTTTATACCCAGCTCTGTTTGATTGAAATGGGAATCTATATAAAGATGGCTGAAGCCTATTTGGCGTTTCGTCTATCCCGATATTTTCAGAAGATGTAGGCATCAATTATTTTTCGTTTTGATACTTTACTTCATTTCCTTCTTTTCGCTGACCTTTTTTATCAGACGTAACAGCTAAATTAGCCTTAGAGTTAGTTCCACCTTGCGATAATGGCTTCTTATGTTGTACTTCTCTACTATCGCCATCTTTCAAGCCTAACTTGCGTCTTGCCTTATTTCGATCAGCCCTTTGCTTCTTTTGGGCTGGTTTTCCGTGATAAAGTCTATATTCTCTTTTATAGTCCCTAGCTTCATCTAATTCATCTTCCATATCTTCTAAAGCATCGTAGTAGTCAGGATATTCTCTTAGGTGATCTTTGGCAATTTCTTTTGCTAATTCTTTATCATCGGTATGCTCTAATTCTGCTTTAATACCACGAGCTAGCTGCTTTTGATTAAATTCACTATCTGGAGCATCATCTGCTAAACCACCCGGAAGTGTATCTTCATACAATCGATTTAATTTCATTTAGATACTCCGCGCTTAACATCTTTCTTCAGTTCCCATCTACTGCCAACTTTTTTATATTTCGTTCTAACTAGTGCCATGCCGGATCTTCTTGCCCTTTGCTCATCATCATATTGCTTGATCGATTGGTTATATCTTCTAACAAACATTCGTTTAGCATCAAACGGCAAATTTTGTCCAGACATCCTCTTAGCTTGGGTGGTTTTAATTAATTCACTCATACTTTTATTTTACCAACTTTCGTCTTTTTGTGATATCCCTTATCCCACTGCTTTGGAACACCAGTTAGGCTACGACGTTTGCGGCGCTTCTTCTTTTTAGACCCACCCATACCACCGGGATGATTTGGAATAACATCCCAATGCCCATCTTCATGTAGTTGTGATAATTTCATACTGTTATCATATAGGTTACGGTAAGTGGATTAGTGACAGTGCCGACAGGAATAACACCATTGTCAGCCGTTAAGGTTAAACTCAAACTAGATGGAATTTCATCGTCATAAACATCGATTATAGCACTGTAGGCATATCCGCTAACAGTGCCAGCTAGCACCGGCACAACGAAATTAGTCTGCACATATCCTACTCCTTCCGTGATATTACTATCAATCTCGACAGTCACAACAAAATCTCTATCAGTAGGTTGTCCATCTTCAGTAATTATGGTTATATCAAATGTGTCGGTATCGTTCGGCCCAGTTTGTCCCGGCCCGCTAAAGTAATCAAGCTGTCTATTATCAGTATTATCCCAGCTAACATTAATGACTTGAACTTCTTCGACATAATCTCCCGGATCACCCTTACCACGGCGTCCAAGAGTATTCTTTGCTGGTTCATCAACCCCAACAGCGGCTAATTTCTGTTCTAAATAAGCAACAGTGTCACTAACATCTCCACTTTCATTAGCGTCATTAATTTTTTGTTCTATATCAAGCGTTCTACGTCTTTTTGAACCAAATGAAAACAATTCTGGCTCAACAAGTTCAACATAATCAACATCGATGAATTCAATTACTGAATTTGACTTTATAGCATCAGTTCTACAAAGCAAATTTCGATAGTTGTAATTAACGAACGCGTAGTAGTCACTTTCCTTTATACCCATTATACCGATAGCATCTCTAATAAATTTAACTTTATCATTAGGCACTTTTTCAAACTGCCTACTTGTTCTAGTGCCGTCATATGACACCACGTAGATTGACACCCCTGAATTTATTCCGATATTAGACAATCCGGTATCTCTTCTATTTTTCTAATGTAGATTACTTGTTCAAAAGGATAGCCAGCATTCGTACACGCACGTCTAATCTGTTTTTCAGTTATATCTTTGTCGATATAGATAATATACCTATCATCTTTAACTACTTTAAAAGATTTTGGCCTAATAGCAACTACAAATAAACCAAATTCTGTTCTGCGTTTTGGATCTATATCTATTAATATTTCTAACATTCTCTATATACAAAGTTGGGGGCTGACAATCACTATGGTCAGCCCCCGGTCCTTAGGTAGCGGCTGTGAGTGGAACACACAGCTTAACATATTTTTGATTACATATTGTCTCTATCGAACGTACCATATTTATGTGGTACTCCTGGATTGCTTCCCTTATATTTCTTAGTTTTTATAGTACCACGACTCGGTTCTCTCGATGCAGCGTCAGCACCACCAACATATTCATCTGACCCAACTTCAGTCATATGCCCGCTAACATTTCCGGGCGTGCTAGGTTTAGACACACTTTCAAAAACTCTGCTCAATGCTTCATTCAGCTTTTTATCAAAAGTCATATTCTTTCCCATCAAAAACCGCGCCACTGCGCTTTAATTGTGAAATCATATTGCGTAATGCTCTATGGTCGGATCTTGTACCAGATCCAATCACAATGTCTTTGGTAGGATCTGATGGTACAAACTTCCAATGCCCACTAGTTGTTCTTAACACAGTCCAATTTTGATCCTGTAAAGCCTTAACTATCTTGCGCATAACTTTAGGTATGCGCTTACCTTCATTGAGAACTTGGTCTATCACTTCATCTATTATAGTATTAAAATCCATAATAATTCCGTTATGATTTTTGCACGGATATAATATACAATAGGAGGCATTATGCCTACACATGAAATCAATGAAGAAATAGAAGATTTAAATAACACTATAGAAAAATTGGAAAACGAGGTAACATTATTCGGTGGTGTATTAGCTAAAGCAAGAACAGTCACATCGCAACATTATGACTACTTATTAAGAACAACACTACTACCAATATTGCAAATGGCTGATGCTAACTGTGATGATGAAGACACCGTTGGTGTCTTAAATAAAATAGCACCAATCATATACGATCTAGTAAAACACAAAACTAGTGAAAGAGAAAGAATATCTGTATTAATGGAAATTACTAGTAGTTCTTGGGGATTTAGAAGTGATCCGATATCAATGGATTTCTGGACAATACAAAAGATATTAGAAGAAGAAAATCACGTAATATTAGAAGAGATGTATCGATATTTGGGAGAAGAAGGATTTAGAGTGTACGCGATTAGTATAGTGTGCCATAAATTTGGCCCACTTGTAAAGATACCATACACAATGAGAGGTAATGTAGAAGAAATAGCCAAGTATTTAAGAACTCATATATCTAGTTATAGCTAGTCAAAAATTAATATTGTGGGCGAATGGCGGAATTGGCATACGCGCTAGTCTTAGGAACTAGTACCGAAAGGTGTGGGGGTTCAAGTCCCCCTTCGCCCACCATCACATCTCATCAAGTGCTTTAATAGCTTGATCTTTCAAACAGATTTCATTTATTGTTAAGTTATTATCTATAACAAGTTGGCCAGCTAATAATTGTCTCACCTTAATAGTAATAACAGCTTCTGCTTTTTGGCCAGCCGTCGCAAAAACCAAATCTCCAGTCCCAACAATATCCCCTAATTCAATCATGTATTCAGCACTAAGATTATCTTCCCTAATGGACCATTCTAAAGACTGAACACTGTTGAGATTATAGGAATATTCTGGAATAGCTCTCCAGTAGTTTGTATACTTACAAGAGCACGGTTCTACAGCATCGCAAAGCCCACTACTGTCATCAAGTTTTTCTATGAACTTAACCGGCATTGGGTGAGGACGACGACGGTTGGTTGGTACGCAAAAGTCACCGCCATCAGGACTAAAATACCCCTCAAAACACAAAACGGGGTTATGCCACAATATACTAAGTAGCATATCCTTTAATCTGTTTATGTATCTATTGTCTTCTTCGTTCTGATTCATCTTTTATAAATCCGCATACTTTAGTTGGATAGTCAGGATCTGAAACATTAATTGTAAATTGCTTGATCGGTGCATGTAAACAACTTACTAAACAGACACCTTCAACAGACACATCAACCGCAAAGGTTTTAATACATCCATTTTTATGATAACTAGCATATCCAATAGCCCCATCTGTTCCGGGCACCGAATCTAATATGGAAATATCATCATCTAATGCGATAATAGACATACTCTCATTCAAAAGCTTGCTAGATAACGACACAGCTTTTCTCAAATCGGATAAATTTATGTGGCTCATATGTACGTCTCAATTAAAAATAACATATGTGGTGGAGGGACCCGTTAATATGGAGACTAAGAAATCAAATAAAGCTAATTTGTATAGCAAACTTTATATGTGCAGTAATGTTTACAGTCTTAATGCTATATGCAGCATATGTTGATAACAGAAGCGCCACAATCATATTTATGTTTCTAGTGTTCACACACACCCCACTCGGGTTTGTATTCGCAACATTGTGGAAAACATACCCATATAAATACATGGATGATTATTTCATAGACAAAATACCAGAGATAAAAGAAGTGCCATATAATTCTGACCTCCTTGATTAAGCTGTGCAAATATATGAAGGAGGTAACACAATGAAACAGTTTCTTAAGACAGTAGCATTAATCGCAGTAAAATCGGTAATTTTAACAGTAGTAATGGCGATGTTCTTTTCGGCAGGATACATCTCACGACCATACACTGTTAAAGAATTACCAAAAGAAGTAGCAAGATACATTGGTGAGAAAGAAGTTAAAACTTTAGACGGTGAAGATTTTAAAGGAACCAGAGTAGTAATGGCAGTTATGGCAGATGGCGGGATTGAACAAATTGATCCAACCGATCTGCGTTCACTAATGAGAGCAGATATAAGATGGATTGTTGATATCAATCTTATTAGGACAGGAAACGAAACAATAACAGTAATCGAAATCGATGTGCCTATTGATGGCAAAACACTTACGATCTTTTTAAAGCTACGCGGCGTTGAGTCATACTCATTGACCACAGTAAAAAACGAAATGCCAGAAGTTGCTACGCCATCAGACGAGGACGCTTTTTAAGTGTAGTCGTCTGAGCAATACCTCCAGTTCTTTGCCGACATCTGGAGAAATTGATTCAACAAGTTCAGTCACAAAAGCAAGGGTCGGTTCGTCTAAATTATGGGGGCAGTTTATCTCCCTGCCCCCGATATTCAAATTAAGACTGAAATCAAACTTTTCCCGATTGTTTTCTTCCCAATAATTCTTAATATCATCAACCGGTATTTCTCGACCGATTATTGCCGCAATGCGGTTCTGAATATTAGCCCACGTCTCATTATCGCCGCGTTCCATGATATGATGCCTAATCATATCCCAGTAGACCAATTTTCCAGAAAAATACTCAGTTCGTATCTCTTTAAAAATTTTCCAATTATTGTCTGAGATGGTGCCTTCTCGTTTTTCCCATCTTCTAACACTTTCATCAGTGCATTTAAGTCTTGATGCTAATTCAGCTTTCGACCAGCCAACAGACGTTCTGAACGACTTGATCTGTAAATTCCAATTGGATGGAAGATCGGTATGTAAAGGTATGTCAACATTTTTCACGCTGGCCAGCTTTTGAACAACAACCTTACTGACATCAGTGCTGGCTTCCTCGATTTCCCCATTCATAATTGAAGCATGTCGTCTTTGAAGAGTATTGAGAGATATAGTACCCCCAATGAGAGTTTCTATTCTGAGCTTTACGCTAGACCATGGAACTTTACGATCTCGCAAGTCAATCAACTCATCGTCAATATCTTCCCAATTAAATCGATGCATTTTACTCCTTCGCACTTCTCATATGCCAGAACATGGTCAGTAATCGAAGAATCTCTTCTTCAATCGAAATTTCTGGTGTTTTAGTTTTCAGTGCAAGTGCCGATAAAGCACACTGTATTATGTAGTTGTGTCTAGCGCCACTCTTGTTAGGCAATTTACATACTAATTTAAAGTCGCTGTGTTCTCGATTAACTCTTATTGTATCGCCAACGGTCTTATATCTAATATGCCTCTGTTCCTTTAGGAACGGCTCGATTTTTACTGGTGTGCCATATCCACGTTTCTTTTTACGCGGCTCAGTAGCATCGAATGCAATCACACCAGACTTATCTTTTGATTCATCGGTGTCTTGCTGTCTACGAATTGATTCCATTGCCGATCTAAAGTCTCTATGATCCTTATCGCTTTTATTACTTGATGAATTTGGCTTAACCAAAGCATCATTTGATTTATTATTAAAACCAATGTGCTGACAAAAATCGTTCAAAATTGCCGTATACTTCTCATTATCTGCCTTAGCTTGATTGTCAAGCTCATCATTCAAGACGCTCTTGACAACTGCACGAACATATTCATCAGCCTGATCGCAAGCGTTTATGAACGCTTTTCCAATTGAGGCGTACTCATCCAATCTAGCTCTATCAAAGGATAAAAGCGAATCTGCTTTTATTCTAATAGCACCATTTATGTTTTTATCCCGCAGAATGCTTTGTTTCGATAATGTCTGTAATCCGTTCGATGTATCGGTGGCAACAACCGACATAATAGGTTGATTACGATTGAGAATTCTTATAGCGCCATCAATCTTTGTTGATATTAGTAGATCAAAATCAACCGCCAATTCTTGAGTCATACCTTTATCATCGATATGAATCCCAACAATTCTTTTCTTGAATTCTTTACCATTCTTTTTAGTGGCTTTTATAGCTGTCCATTTAACCTTGCGATTAATAGTGCCAATCTTAGCATATTCTATCGAACCAAGAGTATACGATGGATCAAGTAGTCTATCTATCCATTGATTACCAATAGCATTAGTGAATCTAGTTCCATAAAACGTATCGAATTTACCACTGTGGATGTTTTCAATCAGTATGTAATTCCCGGCCTTGTAATTGGCCAAGAAATACTTTATCATTGGAAATTTAGTTTCTTTATCTTTTTCAGACATCTGGAGGGGTCTATGGATGGAGGTCAATTCCTCTTTTACTTCGTCTGGTGAGTTTTCCCAAACGTATTCAAGTCCATCACCTTTCGATATGATGGTCTGCTTGTCGGCATACGATAAAAATGTTATGAAACCAGTGCCAAATCTACCCAACTTGGTGTAATCAGAAGTCTTTGACGACTTGCCAACGCCGGTTCTAATGGCTTCCATATCAATCTTTGATATGGGGGCACCATCATACATTATAACAATTCTGTTTGACGTTTTAAATGCGGCTATTCTAACCTTGGAAGCCCCGGCATCACAAGCGTTGTCTAAAATCTGGCTTACGGCAGCTGGCGGGTGTGGATATCCAGAGGCAACGTACCGCATCATATTCAGTTCAGATTTAAACTGAAATTTGGAAATTTCTTCCACTTTGGTTTTTACACCAGAAATCGCCCTACGCTCTTTAAAACGTGCCATGTGTTCCTCAAATATCTATTGTTTCCAACCTGCCTTCTTCAACAGAGGCAGCAAATTTTGGGTCAGCAACAGATTCAAGATTAATTGCACAATCGTGCAAAATATGCCCAAGTTTAATGCGGAGTTCAGCTTGAGCACGCGGATCTCGCAATATATCCTTTAATTTGTCATGAACAATTCTAATCATCAATTCGGTGTGTAGAATATCTCTATCTGATATTCTGATCGATTCTTCATCAACGTGCTTCAATAGCATTTTCTTACTGGTGACGGTATCAACCATCATCAGTCTTCTAGTAAATTCCGTTAAGTCTTTATCGTCAAAATATTCAGGTTGTTTATCGAGTAATCGTCTTAAATCATCAAGTCTAGTGGCTTGAGCAAGTTTCACAAAAGCACTATCATTTAATAGAATAGGGGTATTAACCAATAAAAAGCGGTAACTTTTAGAATACGTATGAAGACTGTTAACACTTATGTTTAGCTTTTCGCTAATTTCAAGAAGATTAAGATCGGATTTATCAATATATTCAGTGATAGGTTTAGCAAACTCAAGCCATTCAATCTTCTTGAGTTTCATATTTCTATAAAGTTCAATTATTTTCAACTCGTCTTCTGTCATTGTTTTATCCCAACTTTAAATTCTGGATTTGCTATGAGGACGCCCACTTTACCATCTTTAACCGCTTGATGCGCTTGTAATGCATCTCGCAGCACTATAAAATCATTGGTCCAATAGTCTTTAAAAGCATTGTACCAATTCTTAGCTATCGGATCTTCCCATTCTATTTCATCCTGTGAAAATTTTGGAACAGTATCGTGTCGAAAGTCAGGAGCGCCCTTCATGAATGCTCTTAAATATAACGCATCCTTACCAACGTTCAACCAATTCTGGTCATATCCCGGTACTGTGGCTATTAGTTCTCTTAGATAATCTATATTTCTTGTTGAATAATCAACCACAACCCAATACTTATTGGGTGAACTTTCAATCACAGTATACTTGCACTCAAAAACAATTTCAATGTGTCTACACGCCAGCGGGAGATACTCTGGTGTGTCAATATCAAGAAACATCACGTAATTCTTGTCGTCGTAGACATTTGTGACGAATGGAAGATCCCATTTTGAGCTAGTTTCCCCCCTTTTGTTGATTTTATCAGACCACATTTTTATCATTTTTAATATGAATTGCTTTTTAGACTTATATAATTTCCTACGTCTTTCTTCCGAAGGACCACCATATCCATTAACTGTTCTAACTTCGTCAATGCAGAAATTCAAGTAACCATCATTTGGCGATCTAGATTCCATTGGTAATCCCAATCTGTTCCACAGTTTTCTTAAAAAGCTCATTTAAGCACTCCGCCATTCGAATAACGTGCCACATCACATAACCAGCGTTTCTATACTGCTGGCCAGTACCTAACCCCGGCAATAAACACCAATCACCATAATGCGAGCAGTCAAATCCAAAGTAATGTCTTTCTTTATGAAAAGACTCGCCATTTCCACGAAAACTAGTGGTGCAACCACCGTGTGGAAACAAATGGTGTTCCTTTATTTCCTCTATTTCGATCTTACCACGAAGCTTTAAATCGTCAACAAGGACACCAATATAGCCACACAAGTGACCTAGCTCCATATGTCTCTGTATTACGCCATGATATTCTTTATAGTCGAACGTATATTCATCTGCCTCATTGTGAAAATGATCCACTTGATCAAAATCACAACGCCACGAATTAATTCTTTGCTTAACCCACTTGTACTTTAGATTCCTGACGTTCGGCATCTAGGTCATCACCGTACAATTTGTGGTCCATGGATTCATCTGTAAGCAGGTTTCTCCAAACCTTATTCTCATGATCGCTCCAGATCGCAAGCGTATTCTTACTGCCGTGTTTGGCCCATGCTGCTCGCCATTGCGCCTTGAAGTCAATCTTCCATCCGATGTAACGCTGTTTATCAAGAAGGGTTTCTGACACGCCTTCCCAGTTCGGGTCGTCTTCAAGCGTAGAACTTACAGAGTCATACGCGTTTTTATATGCTTGGATGGGATCAACGAAGAATTCATCAATCTTCAATTTGCCAAGCTCTTTTGCTAATTCTGGTATCCCTATTTCAGAATAGTATGGCATAGCTGGAGCTACGTTGCAATGTACCCGTATGCCAGCATCTTTCAATTTCTTGATCATATCTAAACGTGTTTTTCGCGGAATTGCTATCGGCTCCAGCTTCCTAAGCATGTCGTCTTGAAATGGCGAGATCGATACATGTACACGTACTCTAGGCAGCTTCTTTATCAGATCAATATCATCAAGTATCACCGGGCTTCTAGTGAAGATTCCAACTTTGCTGAATTTCCCGCTCTTCAAAATTGACTCAAGTGCCGATCTTGTTATTCTGTGCACCTTCTCAAGTGGCATGTACGGATCTGTCATCGTTCCTAGCACCAACCTTGCATCTTCACTTACTACAGCTAACTCTTTGGGGAGCTTGGTCTTTACGTGTTCCCTGATCCTTACAAAGTCTCCCCATTCGTGGGCGTCGTCTTTCACGAAGAACCTCACGTAGCAGAATTTACAACCCATCTGGCAGCCGACGTATGGGTTGATACAAATATCGTAACCCTTAAAACCAGTTTTCATAAGCAGTTTGCTTTTTGTTGCAGTTTTCGTGTGCATTTGTGTCTCCCTGTTCGCCCCAGTGTACCATAAAAGGAAAGTAGCATCCATCATTGCGCAGATTTGTATATACTTTATTTAACAAAAATATAATATGGTAAACAGAGGAAATAACGTCTTTACTCAGATTTCGGCCCCGCTAGCGCCGAAAATCGCACAACAGTTGCCTGACAGCGCAACTGATATTATATTGCATGCATTAATAGCAAGAGTTACCTATAAAAATGGAAACAAATTAGAATTCAGAACAGTATTTGATAAGAAGACCAACACAATCGAATTAGAAGTGCCAGAAAATGGTCTAGCTGTATTCGATGAACTTCAAGGAATACAACAAGGACCACGATTCCGACAATTTATCGACTGGCTTATAGGACGCCAATCTGTGATCAGCGATGCCCAAAGCGGCGGTGGCAACCTTGATCTAGATTCATCTTTCGTATCATCTTCCGATCTCAAAATTTGGGCCGGTGCAACGATTGGTAATATGGATGACGAAAAAATCGTAATATTCTTACCAACAAACTGCTTATCAGTTCTTGGATACAACGCCAAAATGGCATCTAATTTTGGAACAAATAGTGTTAAAATATCACTAATTTGGGTGTTCGAAGGTGGTAGTAACGCATCGTTTGATATACAAACTAAAGTAAGCGCTGGCGAAATAAATGGCAATAACGTAGCAACAGTTGATGACACCGCTAATATATCAACATTCAACCTCATTAAAGGTGATATAAGAGAAACAGAGTTAATCACCGTGAGTGGTGTTCAAAGCGACGATATTTTATCGATAATCATGCAACGAAACTACGACGGTAGCCCAGATCCAACAACTGAATTTGTGGGTGTTCTTGGTATTAAGGTAGAGAAGGTTGTCTAAGCAAGCAAAAACATTTAAAGGTTCAGTAGCATCACTCTCCGTATTGCCCATATCAGGAAATACAGAAGGTGATGCCCGTGTGGTACGCGATACTGGATATCAATACTACTGGTCAATCACGTCCGGTTCTGGATCAATACACGACTGGAAATTATTAAACGATCCTGAACCATCTGCGATAACGACAGATGAAAAACTAAATTTAGAACTAGAAAATGAATTCATGTTAGCATCAAAAACTTATTATATTAAGTTAACTTATGTTGGTGCCACAAATAAAGTAGCAGCAAAAGATGTATACACTGATTCCGGTATGACAGTGAAATTATTTAACAAAACGATTACTAGGACAGGAAATAAGGTTATAAAAACAACATTGACTAGAATTTCAGACGGCGCTACTAAAATTAAAGACATAGGGTACATTGGTAATAAAGTTGATGACCTTAACGTAGGATAAGAAAGGCACAAAATGACTGTAAAAGTTGCTGGGATTTGGGAAACTGGTTGGGTTTCTCCTAGAGAAGAATTCGAATTATGGAAGCATCCATTACTTGAATATGGTGTTGATGAAATTTGTATGACTCCAGTTTCAGGCATTAAAACTGGCGTCAGTCAAACCTTCCTGACGGAATGCCCGCAAATAGAAACTGTCATCTCAAATGCACGGACCGAAAAAATGACTGTCGTATTTGTGGACGAGAGCGCTGAAACATTACTTCAAGATTTTACACATCCGGCAGACGATGTTCTATATGTAATGGGTAAAACCACATTAGCACCATATAAATTGTTTTATGATGCTAAGATGGGCGATTTGGAAGTAAAAATACCAACAGCGACTAATAGCGGTGGTCTTTGGTCGCACCAAGCGGCAATCATGGTACTGCACGATAGATTTGTAAAGGCAAGCTAAATGGCAGTTACGATTACAGAAACTAGGACTGTTCCAGCTAACGGTGGTAACAACGGCCAATGTGATGCTACCGCTGGTTGGACAGCTACTGATGGGCCAACCTTATATACAGCCGCTCCTACGCCGGTTGAAGCTACGGGTTGTCTAGGAATGCAGGTTTCTAACACTAACGAAAATGCTTACTTTACAATGGGCGCATCACAAAATTGGTCAGCAGGGATGTTAGTTTACGTTTGGGTATTTTCACGTGGTGAACTAGACACATTGGCCGCAGGCGGTATCGCGATCCAGCTTGGTGACGGTACCAATCGTATCGCGTTCCACGTTGCTGGCTCAGATATCGCTGGCTTTCGCCCAAGCGAAGGACCGTCAGGTTGGCAGTGCTTAGTTATCGACACAGGCAATCTTCCAACTAATACGACTGTGCTTGCTGGTTCTCTTGCTAATTTAAATCTTGCCGCAATAACACAAGTTGGTGTCTATTTCAAAACGCTTGCTAAGAGTGTTGGTGGTACTGAAAATATGTTCTTTGACATAATTCGCTATGGTAATGGCGGATTGATCATTACTGGTGGTACCGGTGGTGATCCAGGAACTTTTGAAGAAATTGCAACCGGCAATCGTGGTGTCGCTGACGGTCAAGCATATGGTATCGTGCGTAAATTGGCCGATAAAACATATGGCGTACAGGGACCATTAACTTTTGGCGATAATGGTGGTAGTTCAGCTCACGTATTTAGAGATACAAATGCCATCGTAATTTTTGAAGACCGAGGTTTAACTAGAGATAAATACTATATTAACGTGGTGGGCAACGCTACTGGAGCAGGTGAATTTTCGTTGGGTACCAAAACTGGATCTGGTATCACCGCTAACGGTGTTGATGGTTGTACTATTCGGTGCCCTGCCAACTCACCAGCATCTTTTGATGCTAGCGATGCAGACCTTGATGAATTTAATATGTACGGTTGTACTCTTGACGGTTTTGCTAACAATATAACATTATCTAGCGATGCTACAAATGGAGTCAACCACGAATTTCATGGTAACACAGTAAAGAATTGTGGCCAAGTAGATCTTGGAAGAGTGCCAACACGAAATTGTCTATTCACCGGCACTAAGCATTTCAAGACCGCTATAGGTGCTGGCATTCAAGATGACGGTGGCGCATTTACCGATTTCACAACAGCAATTAATAATGCAACTACGGCTGACGTAAACATCACACCAGTCACGCCGGTTGCCAATGACGCATTTTACTTTGGACACATTGCTCAATCTGAAGAGCTACGTGTGTTAGTATCGACGGTGGGCACAAGCGTTGTAACGTGGGAATATTGGAACGGTGGTTCTTGGGCTGCACTCACATTGACAAGCCAGCACACAACATTTGATAGGGTTGGATGGCGCACATTTAAATGGACAGCGCCTGGTAGTTGGGCAACTACTACAATCAATTCGCAAGGACCATTCTTTTATATCAGAGCTAGAGTCTCAACAGCAGGCACGCGAATCATAGCAAGTCAAGCCACGATGTTTGGACCTACTGATGGGTCCGCTGTGTTGTGGAACGCCAATATTGATATGCAATATTGCAATTTTACACAAAACACAAACGCAACAAATGACCCCCACGCTATTGAACACACAGCAAATGGCAGTTTTACATATACTAGTTTGGTATTTAGTGGTAATGATTATGACATTGAATATTCTGAAAATGGTGGCAGTAGCGATCTTGACATAACGGCTGTTGGAACCTCTGACCCAACTACCTCAGAGGTTACTGGTACGACAACCGGCAGCGTAAATATTACTAACGATAAATCAGTGACTCTTACTGGCCTTCAAAATCCAACAGAGATAAGAGTTTATTTAACTGGCACATTAACAGTTGTTGATGGTCAAGAAGATGTAACTAGTGGATCGTTCAATTTTACTATAGGATCTGCGGTTGCGATTGATATTAGAATATTCGCTTTGGGTTATTACCCAGCCGACCTTATTAATTATTCAACAACATCTGATGCAACCATTCCTATCGCACAAGTTTTAGATAGGAATTATCTTAACCCATAAAATGGATATTAAAATGACCGAACAAGAAAAGAAGAAAAGTTATAGCATAAAAGAAGCCACATGGGGTGCAGACAAGGTAGTTCAGTGTGCAAATATAAAGTGCAATAGATACATAGTTAAAGATAAACCGTTTTGTTGGGATGCACTTAAAGACCTTGATTACTGCGAGCAGTGTGGAACTTGCTTACGATACATGCGCAAGAAAGCAGATGAGCGTGGTGAATCAATTGACGGAGTAGAACTAGAATGAGCATTGTAACCGATCCCGATGATCTCGATAGATTTCAAGTTTGCGTTGACCCGATTGCTGAAACAATCTCTCTCAAGGGGTTGGGGACAGAACGCCACGCTGTGGATTCTACTGGCGATAGCGTAATCGGGAATACAACGTTTACTGATGCTGGTGCTAACTTTACATCTGATGGCGTTCTTGTTGGTGATATTTTAACCATCATATCAGACCCAGCAGATGATGGTGGGATTATTGGGCACTATCGAGTTACGTCTGGTATTGGCACAACCACGTTAGTAGTTGATAGAGTAATACCAGCGTCGTCCGGATCTGATCTGACCTATAAAATTAATGCGCCGCAAGTACCGGGGTTATCAACACCACAAGTAGCAGATGGTGTTTCATTCCAAGCACTGTACTCCTTCCTGAAGGAAGAGTGGAAAACACTGGCTGGTTCACTTGGTAATGCAGAAGACCTTATCCAGTTCGACTTCCCGATGTTGTCAATCACGACAGAGGAATTCATTCTTGGCGGTGTATCTGGCGCTGCATCATCAGCATGGTCATTTGTTGATACGTGGCCAATTTTGACTGACACTGAAGGTGTAACAACCGAGTTGATTAGGACTGGTGGTTGGCAGGAAAGAAGCGCAACGAACAACATCTTAAAGCGCTATCTTGGTGTTATCACACTTGGTTCGCTAGACACTGACACGCAGGTGTATTACCAGCAACACTCTGAAACCATTGACCCAGTTAATATTAAATTGCCGGGTACTGTTAACCAAGCAGTAAACATCTTCGATGAAGTAACTGGTCCAGATGGTGGTACTGGTTTTGCTATTACTGGTGCCAACACTATCACAAGAAATGATGGTGGAAACTGGTTTACTGATGGTTATCGCGCTGGTGGTAGAATCACCATCAGAGCAGCAGAAGATGCCGGTAATAACGGGACACACGTAATCGTGTCAGTAGCAAACAGCACTGATGGTGCTATTGTTGTAACAAGCACATTAACTAACAATGCATCCGATACTCTCATGATTGCCGCTGTTGATAAACGTTTCTATCTAAAGCTATTCGCACGTAAAAAGGGAAGATCATACGCATCGGCCACTGAATTCAACGCTGGTATTGATGTGACGGCTGGTGGATTCCTGCGAGGCAAGGTTGAGAAGTTCCCGCTGGCTCACGCGACAGACCCCGCCATTGTACTTGAAGATGGTGAAATGGCTGGCGATGCAGTTAATGATGTGTTTAAAGAAATTGAAACACACGCCACTGATACAACCGGTGTGACAACTGATCTTGGCGATGGAACGTTCACATTTGATGCTGCCGCTGTGTCGCCAGCATTCAATGACGGAATCCTACAGCCGGGTGATTCACTAGAAATTGCATCTGGTTCTTATCAGGGTTTCTTTGAAATCAAATCGATTACCGATGCTGATACAATTGTATGTTACCACGAGCCTCTTCTAACCTATCCCGGCGATGAAACGACTCTAACATTTACGACAAGAACAAACACATTAGATTCTGGTTTGGCTAACGCTACACTAACTGACGTTGATGGCGATACTGCCACAATGGATTCAGCTGGCGCTACCTTCACCACTGATGATGGTCTTGGCGACAGAACTGTTGCTGCTGATGATATCGTTATCATTACTGCTGGCGATTCTTCCGCGATTGGTGTCTATAAAGTAGTCTCAGTTACCGATGCCGACACATTAGTTCTTGATACTTCAGATCAAAACATCATTGGTGGTCCGCACACTAACCAAACCTACATCATCAAACGTCCAGGCATGCATTTACAGCGTTACGAAACTAACGCTGACGCCGTTGGGCCAGATGGTGGTACTGGTTTCGACTTTAACGACGCAAATCCAGATACCATCGATAGAAACGATGGTGGTAACTGGACAACTAACAACTACGACACAGTTGGTATGATGATCACGGTTTCAAATGCAGCTGACCCACTTAATGATGGCACATACATCTTAGCATCAAATACTACATCAGTATTGACACTAATCGCAGAAGAAGCAGTATCAGCAGACACGCTCGACACCACTGCAGTATTCGCAGGCGAGTATGGTATCATTCGTTCAATCAACTCGGTATCTTACCCGTTCCACTGGCGTCTGCTAGCAAATGGTGGAACACTAGCACAAATCTTCCAGTTCATTCAAAAGGAACTGCGTAGACCAACCGATGTTGATGAAGGAAACGGAACAGCTAGAGGTGACATTACTGACTTGCTGATGTCGTTCGCCAGCCCGACAGGTACAACGCTCGACTTGTTCCCTGACAACTTGGCCGCATCCGACTTGAACAACGTTACTTATCAGGACATGTCTGGCGATGCAAGAAACAACGCCTTCATTGTTGGTATTACCTTCCAGGTCAATGCTAACTTGACTGGTAGTGCCGATAAACGACTTGTCGCGTTCTTCACAGACCCAGATTTAACACCGGCTAACGGCAACGAGTTCGGTTCCAACGGTGCGGTCATTGTCAATGACAAGGACGGTACACCAATGGACTTTACCGCAATTGCTGGTAATATTACAACCACCTTTGATTATACAAATAACGCCCAAGGTAGCCGTACGCCGGGGACCGACGCCGCTATTACGGTGGTTGCAATAGGAGACGACTTCGCGCAGCACGTGTTGGTTACTGACACAATTACACAGGTCAACTCTAAGACAATCGCTGTTCTACCGGCCCTTGAACGAAACTACTCAACCTAATAGTTAGGATGTAAAATCCCAACTGTATATAGGGATGAGTCGATGAGGTTTAAATGGCCACTGTTTTCGATGATTTCATACGCTTGCCACCCGATGGGGGTGGCAAGCGCACACATGCAGACTTCATATTAACGTTAAATTATAATACTGCTGGCGGTAATACCTTTGCCGTTGGTGATAGAGTCACGGGTGTATCGTCTGGATTCATAGGCGATGTCTTATTCTCACAAGTCATAACGTCAGACTTGGGCGCAATCGCTCTAAGACCCATCTTTGGCTCCACTGTTTTTGCAACTATCGCTACAGAAGATTTAAATGTATTAGGCTCACCAATAGCTAAGGCTGATGATGCTGGTATAGCAATATACAAGCAAAATATACACCTTTCTGGTGCTAATAATCCATCTAATAAGCAATTCGTTGACAACAAGGGCGCTGCTTATATAAGATTTGATGAAGGCCCACAACAGCTTGATGCCTTTGGATTGTCAAGACAAACATCCCCAACGCAACTTGCTGAGTACACATTTCATTATGGCGATACAGTAAGTGAAATATTCACAGATGTAGCAGGCGGCGGCACGTCAACACATCTACCAGATCAGTCTGCGATGAGATTAGGTGTCGGAACGGCTGATGGCGATAGAGTAACAAGAACGACAAATCGTTATCATTTTTACCAGGCAGGATTTGGCCAATTAAGTGAGATGACAGTTGTATGCGGAGATACTGGCAAGACTAATTTAACTAGAAGATGGGGATATTTCGACGATGACAACGGAGTATTTTTTGAACTAGATGATACAACATTATATGTTGTTACTAGATCTAATGCGACAGGTTCCGTCGTTGATACTAGAGTTCCTCAATCTTCTTGGAATGTCGATAGGCTAGATGGGTCTGGAGTATTTAATCTATCTAAACATACAATAGATATAACAAAACTTCATTTATATTGGATGGACGTACAATGGTTGGGCGGTGGTACTGCGCGATGGGGGGTATACGAGAATGGCGAAAGAATAACTGTACATCGCGAATATCACGGTGAAACTGCAGAACCATTCACTGCGACGGCAACTCTTCCATTAAGATGGGAAATATTCAATTCTGGAGGAACTACCGCTGGCCCCAGCACTATGAATGTTGTGTGCAGTGTTGTTAAAACAGATGGTAATTTAAATCCAGATTTCCAGAAAAATCTAAACAAGTCGTCATATATAACTCCAGCTATGGCGCTCGATAATGGCGACACTACTGGTGAATTTTATATTGCTAGCTTCAGATCGACATCATTAATAGGCTCGAAAACAAATAGAAAAATAAGTATACCAGAAATATTTCAATACTTTGTCAATGGTGAACCTTGTATATTTAGGGTATATAAAAATTGCATATTAAACAACACTAACTTTAATAAGGTTGGTGACTCGGTAGTAGAAGCAGATATAGCAGGTGGGATATCAGAATTTGGCGAATTATTATTCCCAATATTTGCTGGGTCAGGTGTTGGTAATTTGAATGCACCGGCAAATTTTGGATACCTTGGTCAACATTTAAGACGTAGAGCAGATGGTGCTCCGGGTGAAGTTTATACTATAACTGCTGAACCACAGGTAATTGCAACCGCGCCAACCGAAGTAACTTTTGGTATGACATGGGTTGATATGGGGTAAATATGCTTATCCCATTAGAAATGTTTATGCATGAGCCACTTTGGAGTCTTGGACACAAAGTAACTTTTGATGGCCCAAATAAACTTATACGTGTCAATAATGGTGTGACCGCGCTCAACGTCCAACGCGATATCTACAGCGCTTGGAAGGAATGGTGGATATACCTTTCCGATAACCCAAAATGGGAAGCAGCCATGAGATCGACTGGTGGCGACCCATTACCTGGCATATTGGACCTTGGCGCAACGTTTTTCTTAACAAATGGTTGGCGCATCAAACCATGGAAAGGGTTTTATACCCTCACCATAACAGGTAATATTTACACCGAAGAAGGTGAAAGTCCTACAGTAGATCCAGATTTTCCATCTGGCGCGACCATCATCTACACTGTGTCTAACCTTGTTGATCAAATTGAAGACCAATCATCAGTAATTGCTGAAGCTGTTGTTAATGCAGATATTAGTAGTGCCAGTGACCTTGCTTTAGGTGGAGCGATAAGAGAAATACAAAAAGTTGGCTACGCCACTAAAGGAAACGTTATCGCCGGGTCTACAGTATCCGCTATTAAAACAGATATAGTGAATACAGATGGCTACTATGACGGCATGGCTGTCCATATTATAGATGGCGGCGATATGATAACTAGAAATGTAGATGGATATTTAAATACAAGTGGTACATTTATTCTTACAAATGACGCTCCGTTTGCGCCCAACGCCGGGGCCACAATCTATGTATTAACTAGACACTCCGCGAGATCGGGGAGGGTCTAATGAGTGATGGCTTATGGTTTACAAAAGATGCAAACGGATTCACAGGATGGTTTGGAATAGAACGTAGTAACGGTGAATTACGAACCGGTGCTACTAGTGGATTTTTCACAGCCACCATTGTAAATCCAGCGGATTCAGCAACATCGGTTCCAACGGTTACGGAATCATCAGCAAAACCGGGGTTGTATAAATTCACTGTGCCGTCTGCATTTCTATTGGCTAATGGTATTGGTGTATATGGCGTTGTAGTGGAAGTTGCTGTTACGTCAAATCCTAAAGTCACGGGAACGCTCAGTGCCATGTTGAGCGTCAGCACTAAGGATTTCGAGGATTTGGTTGGTGCAGACGCCAACGCTGTTGCTGAAGCTATTTGGGAATATGTACCGGCTTCCGTAATTGCTGGGTCATTTGGCCAATTCATATTGCAGTTGCATGAAGCTAAAATATTGGCGTCTGGGCTAGTCATTGCTGGAACAACATCGTCATCAATAAAAACTGACATATCAGAAATTGATACTTATTACGATGGTTATTCTATCCAAGTCATAGATGATACTAATCCCACTTCCGGTATAGATGTAGCCATAAGGAAGATAGATGGGTATCTAAATGTAGATGGTGAATTCATCGTGGCAGACGTTTTGCCATTCACACCACCAATTGGTTCAAGAGTTGTTATTCTTGGCAATCACGATGAAAGATCTGGTACAGCATAATGTGGTTTGTACGAGAAGATGAAGCATTTGTTGCTTGGTTTTTAACTAAGCGAACTACCGGTGTTCTTCGTACCGGGCTGATCGCAGGTGATTTCGTGGCCACCGTGATAGACCCTACTGACTCCGCAACTACCACTCCCGCAGTTTCAGAATCAACCACTAAACCGGGGCTTTACACATTCACTGTCCCAACAGCATTCATAGCGACAAATGGTGTTGGGAATTACGGGATTGTAGTTGAGATAAACACAAAAGTAGGGCCGTCAGGAGCGCCACACGTGGTGGATGCTTTCGCGTCGGTACTTGTTGTATCAACAGATGACTTTAACACCATCGGAGCCAACGCTGCACTCGTACCAACATTATTATGATTTCAGAGTTGTCAAATGATTTTTGTGAATATGTAAATAACAACACACCGGACCAGTCAAGCGTATTGACCTCCGGAAGAGCAATTGTATACGAAAAAAACAAAATAAAACACAAATTTTCAATGAAATTACACAGCAATACATCAATCATCGTTATGTTTTATGCTGGAAAATATGGAAATTCCACAAAAAGATTGTGGATAGAAACAAAATGGGAAATAGATGTCAGCAATCCCAATTGGATGGCAGAAACCTACGAGTATATCAATAACACTGCCACTAGTCACCAGAACAGGTTTTGATGAGAAACAACACATTATTTTATGAAAATATGAAAAGACTTAATTCGATTAAGTTGAAAGAAACTATATCAGAACTACTCGCAAATGGCACCATACACGAAGACATGTTAAAATGCGAGGCTGGGAATAAAAGAGAATTCATCACAAAATGTATAAAACCACTGAGATTACATTGTGTAAAAGAACCATTCGTGTTATATAATATTGAAGAAGAGATTATTCCAGAATAACGCTGGCTGCAACAAATTCCATATCTTCATTTACTATTGATATTGGGGCTTCATACATTCTAAGCCCATTTCGCCATACTTTCGCAATATTTTTAATGGATGTTGGCTTTCCACATCGATTCTGAACAAAATCAATGAGCTTCTGTTCTGCCCTTTCGCTCAATTCATCAAACGAATTACTCATACTAGCCAAGAAGATATAGTCGTCAATTATGCTCTTGGCTACGGGCTTATTTTTCTCTATTCTACAGAGTATTACGCGGTTATTCGGGGTGGTCTGAATGGTCAAAGCGCAAGAGTTAAATTCTTCCTCAAGCGCGTAGATACTTTGCCAGTCAATGCACTGACGGATTTTGGATATAAGGCTAGATGGATCTGGCTCGACCATAAATTATTTTTGCCAATTAGATATATTATGCCTTACATACCTATCTATCATTGGGTCAGAAAGATTTCCTACTACAACAGATTCACCCTTATGGTGAAAAAACGATTTTAAATACACTACAT